>Ga0315900_10000058_pt1 | contig 187936 bp, 187 predicted proteins | sample LakEriMetagenome_FD_203521 | JGI IMG/M metagenome (GOLD analysis project Ga0315900, IMG submission 203521) | Freshwater fungal communities from buoy surface, Lake Erie, Ohio, United States - Buoy 12 MA114 | ecosystem: Environmental > Aquatic > Freshwater > Lake > Lake biofilm | place: USA... | reverse complement strand
TTCTACGGCACCCTCTCCCTCAGCGAGGGCAGCGACCCCCGCTGGATCGAGGCCGCTGAGCAGGCCTACCGGAGCGATGAGGCGGCGCAGCGCCAGCAGCAGGCGATCGAGCTCGATGGCGGCGATCCCTACGCAGAAGAGTTCGGCGACGACGAGGAGGGGCCCTTCTGATGAGCAGCCCCCACCACCACCGCTCCGGCCGCGGCGACACCAGCCGCCGCAGTACCCAGCTGCCGGCCTTCTGCCGCAGCCGCAGCTCCCGCAGCCAGCTGGTGAGCGTCAGCAATCTGCGCAATCTCCAGCGCCTGCTGCTGCTGGTGCTGCTGTTTCAGCTCAGCACCCTGCTGCTGGTGCTCGCCGGGCCGATGCCGCCGCGGCACCCCTGGCCGGAGTTCCCCAAATCAGCCATTGAGAGGAGCGTGAGGCCATGACCATGGGTGAGCAGCATTCCACGCTTCTCCAGGACGACCAGACCTCAGCCCGGCCTGCCCGTCTGCCGACATGGGTATCAACCCGGGTGATCTGCCAGGTGATCGGTATCTCCCGAGCCACCCTGTACCGGAACCTCCAGCAGGGGGTGTTCCGGATGGGGATCGAGTGCCGACGGATCAATCCCCTGGCCATCAAGGGGCAGGTTCAGTGGCACGTCCCCAACATTGAGGAGCGGCTGCGCAAGGCCTCAGCAGAAGCTGAGCGCTTACGTCGGTTGCGCCAGGGCCTTTGAAAGATCGGGCTGGATAAGGCTTCTGACGCTCAGCCCGATCCCATGCGGGAATGCCTGCATGGCTGACTGCTCGAAGCGGGAGAGACGAGTCAGCTTTGCCGGCATCTCTCCTCCTGGCGCCTTCTGCGGGTTCTGGTGATTGGCTGCCCGGAGACACGCCAGGCTGCTTCTCTATGGCCCCGCTTCCCACTGGGCTCCTGAGGCTGTGATGGCTTGGTCGCCTACGCCATGGAGGCCTCCTCAAGACGTCTTCTGCGGAGCTCCTTGGCCCGGAGCTTCTGCTCGGCCTTGGTGATCCAGCGCTGGTAGTGGCGCCGATGAACCGTTTCGGAGTGGCCGAGGGATTCGGCTGCATCGGCCGTGGTCCAGAGCGGAATCAGCTCGGGGGTGCAGTGCACCCGTCTGGCCCAGCAGTGCCTCAGGTCGTAGGGGGTCAGCTTGCGTCCATCAGCGCTGACGGGTGGCGCCAGGCGACTGCAACGGGTGGACACCGCCTGGCCAATGATGTTGTTCGGCCGGTCGGTGCGGATCGAGGGCAGGCGCATTTCCCGCAGCCGCCAGCGCTCAACCCACTCTTCGGGTGCCGGGTGGGAAATGTGAAAGCCCGTCTTCGTTTCCGGCAGCACGGTCACCAGGGCGTCTTCGTCGGGGGGACCCTCCAGGTGGAACACCTCATGGGGCCGCAGCCCATAGGTGGCCAGCATCCCGAACACCCACTGCCATTTGGGCCGATCCTCCATGTGGTCGATCCAGCGCACGATGGCGTCGTCAGGAGCCAGCAAGCGGTCCGCAACTGAGGTCGCCCGGTAACGGGAGCGTTGGCGCAGGTTCAGAACGTCTTCCCTGCGCAGGCCCTGCAGTCCTGCCTCAATGAACTTGATCGCGGTGTCACAGCGGGCCAGGTAGTCCCTGCGGCCGCAGTCCTGCTCTTCGATCCAGTGCAGGATTGCTTCTGCAGTCGGGCTGTTCTCCCGCTTGGCGAGGGCATTGAAGTGGGAGTTGAAGGCCGTGGTGCTGCGCAGCCCCTGGGTTTCCAGCAGCTTCCGGGTTGCGTGCACGAGCATCGCCCAGCCGCTGAAGCCTGACGGGGTGCCGGAGCGGCCGCCAAACAGCCCGACGGGGGGGTTTCCGCCACTGAGATGGGTGGTCTGGGCCAGTTGGTAAGCATTGGGCCAGGCCTCCGGATCAGAAGGGCGGAGACCGGTGCTGCGTACCAGGGGAGGCTGGCGGAATGGACCGCGCAGGTAGATGAAGGGGCTCTGGTTGGTCAGGCGGAAGCGGAAGGGGTTGCCGTTGGCCTTGAGCTGGCTGTTCCAGGTCTTGATCTGCAGGGCAGGAGTCTGGGCCACGGGGCAAAGGGGGCAGGGGGCGCAAATGGGCCCGTTTTGCAGCCCTTACAAATTATCTACCAAACACTCTACAAAAATGGCCCCTCAGGAGGCGTCTAGATGAGTCACGCTGAGACAGCTGGAGACATTTGAGACAAATGAGGAGGCCCCCAGTTCCCAGCTCTTGCAAGGGATCTGAGGGCCTGGACTGGTGTTTGTGAGAAAGCCGGTGACTGGATTTGAACCTGCGACCTACTGATTACGAATCAGTTGCTCTACCCCTGAGCTACACCGGCAACAAGGGCAAATTAGCATTCAGCATTCCGCCGGCATTGCGTCCCATGGGATCCAGCCAACCCAGCTCACGCCAGTTGGATCCCGCCGTCCAGGCCCGGCTGCTCAGGGAACTGCAGACCCCCTGGCGCGGCCTTCGCCGTGCCCTCTGGCTGGCGCTGGCAGCCTCCGGTGGGGTTGGCCTCGCGGCCATGGCCCTGAGGCTGGCTTCAGGCCAGGAAGTGGCGTCAGTCGACCTGTTGATCCAGCTCGTCGCCCTCGCCCTGTTCGCCAGCTTGCTCTGGTTCGACCGTGACCGCGGCAGCCGCAGCGGTGCTGGCAATCTCGGCGGCGAGGACCGCTGATGGCCTTACCGGCTCGGTTTGCCGGGGCTGGGGCGCGGATTCCTCGCTGAATGCTGTGCTGGCCCCTGCATCCCGTTCCTGCAGGGGGGGCAGGAGCAGCAGGGGCAGCCCCAGGCTGAGCAGTCTGCTGTCCGCCAGAGGGGCGTCCCCACTGCCGGCCTGCTCAACCTGTTGAGACGAACGGCTCAGCAGCCACAGGGCCTGGCCCAGTTGCTGCCATTGCCAGAGCAGCACGGCTAGCAGGGGCACGGCCAGGATCAGTGACACCAGCCGGCTGGCCCCGTCCAGGGGAGAAAGGGGAGCGGCCAGGGCAGCCCGGCTGTCCACGATCCAGAGAGCAGCCAGCAGCAGGGCTGCGCCCAGGGTCAGAAGGATCCTCGGCGGCCAGCCCTGCTGGAGGGTATTCAGCTGGCGAAGTAAGGGGCTGCGTCCTGCTGCGGGAACCTGCACGATCAGCAGCGATCCGCAGTCGGCCGGCCGCCGCCAGAGCAGCAGGCTGGGGGCGAGCACGCCCAGACCCCAGGCCAGGGCCCGCTCCAGGACTGGCAGGGGCCCGGGATCGGCCCCCGCCAGCACAAGCAGCAGCAGCAGCAGCTCCAGCGGGATGGCCCCGAGGGCCACCAGCTGAAGCCAGAGCAGGGGCTCGTTGCGGGGATTCACGGCCAGGGACCTCTTGGGGGATGCCGGCGGGAGATCAGGTGCTCAGGGTGCGGCGCTGGGTGACCAGCTTGAACGCCTCGATGCGGTCGCCTTCCTGCCAGCTGCTGAAGCGATCGCAGGCCACGCCGCACTCGAAGCCCGTGGCCACCTCCTTGACGTCGTCCTTGTTGCGGCGGAGGGAGTCGAGGTCGCCCTCGAACACCTTCTCCTTGCCGCGCCACACCCGCGCCTTGCAGTTGCGCTGCAGCTTGCCGGTGGTGACGTAGCAGCCGGCCACGGCGCTCTTGCCGATCGTGAACACAGCCCGCACCTCCGCCTCGCCGAGGGGCTCCTCCACCAGCTCCGGCTCCAGCAGGCCTTCCATGGCCAGCTGAATGTCCTCCAGCAGCTTGTAGATCACGTCGTAGTCGCGCACATCCACGCCGGTGGCGTCTGCCGCCCGCTTGGCGCCCGGAGCCATCGAGGTGTTGAAGCCCACGATCACGGCGCCGGAGGCGGCGGCCAGGTCCACGTCCGTCTCGGTGATCTCCCCAGGTGCCGAGAGCAGCACCCGCACCTGCACCTCGCCCTGGGGCAGCTGCTCCAGGGAACCGAGGATGGCTTCCACCGAGCCCTGCACGTCGGCCTTGAGGATCAGGTTGAGCTCCTTGAGCTCGCCCTCGCTGGCCTGGCCGGACATCGAGGCCAGCGACACCCGCCGCGAGGCCATCTGCTGGGCCAGCCTGGTGGCCCGGGCCTCGCTGGCCCGGTCGCCCACCACGGCGCGGGCGGCCTTCTCGTCCGGGTACACCTCGAACTCGTCGCCTGCCGTGGGCACTTCGCTGAAGCCCAGGGCCTCCACCGCATAGGAGGGACCAGCTGCCTTGACGCGCTTGCCGGTGTCGTCCACCATCGCCCGCACCTTGCCCAGCACCGGTCCGGCCGCCACCACATCGCCGGTGCGCAGGGTGCCGTTCTGGATCAGCAGGGTGGCCACCGGACCCTTGGCCTTGTCGAGGTGTGCCTCGATCACGGTGCCCTTCGCCATCCGGTCGGGGTTGGCCTGCAGGTCCTCCACCTCCGACACCAGCAGGATCATCTCCAGCAGCTTGTCGATGTTCTCGCCCTTGATGGCGCTCACCGGCACCATCACGGTGCTGCCGCCCCAGTCCTCGGCCACCAGCTCCTGGCCCGAGAGCTCCTGCTTCACCCGGTCGGGCGAGGCGCCCTCCTTGTCGATCTTGTTGATCGCCACCACGATCGGCACCTTGGCGGCGCGGGCGTGGCTGATCGCCTCCAGGGTCTGGGGTCGCACGCCGTCATCGGCGGCCACCACCAGCACGGCGATGTCGGTCACCTTGGTGCCCCGGGCCCGCATGGCGGTGAAGGCCTCGTGGCCCGGGGTGTCGAGGAAGGTGAGCTTGCGGGCCTCGCCCGCATGGTCGACCTCCACCTGGTAGGCACCGATGTGCTGGGTGATGCCGCCGGCCTCGCCAGCGGCCACCCGGGTCTTGCGGATGGCGTCGAGCAGGCTGGTCTTGCCGTGGTCGACGTGGCCCATCACCGTGACCACGGGCGGGCGGCGGATCAGGTGGGCGAGGTCGCTGGCCTCGATCATCTCCACCGTCTTGGCGGCCGCCTCCTCCACGTCGTCCTCAAGCACGGGCACGCCGAATTCTTCGGCCACCGCCTCGATCGTGGAGAGATCGAGGCTCTGGGTCACCGTGGCGATGATCCCCTTGAAGAACAGGCTCTTGATGATCTCGGAGCTCTCCACGCCCAGCTTCTCGGCCAGATCCTGCACCGTGAGGTTGCCCTCCGGCACGATCAGCATCTCCGGCCGCTGCTGCTTGGCCTCGCGGGCCGCCCGCAGTTCCATCGCCCGGCGCCGCTGGCGCTGACGGGTGGTTTCCTTCTTGCGCTTGCGCACCGCCACCGTGGGCTTGGCCGCCGGGCTGGCGGAGCGGCGGGGCTTGGCGGGGCGGGCCAGGCTGGCCTGCAGCACCACCGCTTCCTGTTCGCCGGCAAAGCCACCGGTCTCGGCGGTGAGGGCATCATCGTTTTCGCCGATGATGTGCACTTTGGGCCGCTGCTTCTGGGGCGAGCGGCTGCGCAGGGCTTCCAGCTTGGCGCTGTCATCCCAGTCGGGACGCCGCGGCTTGCCCGCTGGCCCTGGGGTGCCCGCGCGGAAGCCGGGGCGGCGGGGCGCTGAGGGAGCGGAAGGCGGCGTGGCTGTGGGACGCACCAGGTCGGGCGTGCCCGGTGCGGCAGGTGCCGCCTCGCCGCGTTCGCCCGGACGGCGCGGCGGCGGGGCTGGGGTGCGGCCCGAGGGGCTCTGCAGTTGCATCAGCTGGCCGGGTGCCACGGGTTTGCGCATCCCTGTGGGCATGCCGGGTCGGCTGGGCGGGGCCGGCCTGTTGCCGCCGTTGCCGGCACTGCTGTCGCGTCGGATCGGCTTGCCCACCAGCTCCAGGGGCGTGGGACTGGGCCGGCCGCCCTGGCTCGGGCGGGTGGGCGCCGGGGCTCCGGAGCGCTGGGGCGAGGGAGGACGCTGGCTCAGGCCTGGCCTGCTGGCTGGGGGTGCAGGCCGGCTGCTGCCGCCAGGCTGACCACCCATGGGCTTGCCCACCAACTGGGGCCTGCCGCCGGGGCGGCTGGGCTGCTCGGGCTTGCGGCTGGGGGCCGGTGCCGCAGGTCGCGCCGGTTTGGAGGCGATCACCACGGGCGGCCTGGCCCCGGCGACGGGGCGGGGCTGGGGGGTGCTGGGACGGGCCGGTGCGGCTGCCGGCGGACGGCTCGCTGCTGGCCGGGTGGAGCCGGGTGCCGCCGGCTTGCTGGCCGGTACAGGCGCCGGGCGAGCTGGCGAGGGCGTGCTGGGACGGGCCGGTGCCGGTGCTGAGACCGCCGGCTTGGCGGGCGCTGACGGGATCACCGCCGGCTTGGGCGGGGCAGGCCGGGAGGGGGGTGCCGGTTTGGCCGGGGGCGCCGGCTGGGTGCTGAGCGTGGGCCTCGGAGCCGCCGGCTTGGCAGGAGCTGCGGGTGCGGCCACAGCGGGAGGGGTGGCTGCCGGGGGGCTGGCTGCGGGGGCGGCCTTCTTCACAGTGAGAATGGCGTTGCCTTGGCTGGCCACAGGGTGACTGGCGGCTGGGCGGTTGTCCTGGGCTGGGGCTCCGTTGCTGCCTTGGTCGAGCAGCCGGCGGATACGTGAAGCTTCATCGTCGCTGATGGAGCTGCTGTGGCTCTTGGCGGCCACCCCCAGCTGCTCCGCGGCATCGAGCACGTCCTTGTTCTCCAGGCCCAGGTCCCGGGACAGCTCATAAATTCTGACTTTGCCGCTGCTGGTCATTCAGATCTCCAAGGGTCGGGGCCTCCAGACCGCCAGGCGGTTCCAGGGCACACCAGGCCGCCGGCGCGATGCGGCCAAAAGCCATCTTGCCTCAGGGGGGTGTGGGGCGTAGAGCTTCGTTGCTCAAGCGCTGCATCAGCACGTCCAGCAGGCGCTCGTCCAGCGGGCAGCGCAGCGCCCGTTGCAGCCGCCGGCGCTTGCGGGCTTCCTCCAGGCAGCTCAGCTGGGGACAGAGATAGGCGGAACGGCCCATGCCCTGATCGAGCACGACGCCCCCCTCCGCCTGGCGAACCACGCGCCAGAGCTCCCGCCGGTCCCTCAGGGTGCGGCAGGCCACGCAGCGTCGCAGCACAGGCCTGCCGGCCATGGTCTTCAGCCCTCCTCCTCCTCGGGTGCCCCCTCCTCGGGAACCCCCTCTTCAGCCAGCTCAGCCTCGGCGAGCTCAGCATCTGCATCGGTCTCCTGGGCTTCCTCCTGCTCGGCCACCTCGTACTCCTCCTCGTCCTCCGGCAGGGGATAGAGCTCGCGCAGACGGGCATCCTCCTCGGCGCGGGCGGCCTGTTCCGCCTCCAGCCGGGCCTCGGCCTCGGCCTGCAGCTGCTCCTCTTCCTGGCGGCGGGCGATCAGCTCGGACACCACCGCGTCTTCGGAGTCCTGGTCGTACTCGTTGGCGTTCTTGATGTCAATCTTCCAGCCGGTGAGCCGGGCGGCCAGGCGCACGTTCTGGCCCTCCCGGCCGATGGCCAGGCTGAGCTGGTCGGGCGGCACCAGCACGTGGGCGTGCTGGCCGTCGGGGTCCACCAGGCGCACCATCTCCACCTTGGCCGGGCTGAGGGAGTTGGCGATGTACTGGCCCGGATCCTGCGACCAGCGGATCACGTCGATCTTCTCGCCGCGCAGCTCGTTCACCACCTGCTGGATGCGGGAACCGCGGGCACCGATGCAGGCGCCCACCGGATCCACCTCGCGCTCCACCGAATCCACGGCCACCTTGGTGCGGGGGCCCACCGAGCGGCTGGGGGGATTGGCCTCCCTGGCCACGGCCACGATCCGCACCGAGCCCTCCTGGATCTCCGGCACCTCGTTCTCGAAGAGGTACACCACCAGCCCCGCATTGGCTCGGCTCACGAACAGCTGGGGCCCGCGGCGGGGCACCTCGCTCACCTCCTTGAGGAACACCTTGAAGGTGGCGTTGGCGCGGTAGTTGTCGTTGGGTAACTGGTCGCGGCGGGGTAGCTCGGCCTCCACCTCGGGGCGGCCCAGGCCGCTGCTCACGGCCATGATGATGCTCTGGCGCTCGAAGCGGATCACCCGGGCGGTGAGCACCGGATCCTCCAGATCGGCGAACTCCTCCTGGATCATCCGCCGCTGCTGGTCACGCAGCTTCTGGGCCAGCACCTGCTTGGTGGTGGCGGCGGCCATGCGGCCGAAGTCGTCCTTCTCCGGGGTCACGTCCAGCACCACGGTGTCGCCGGCCTGGGCGTCATCGGCCACCTGCTGCACCTCGGCCAGGGCGATCTGATGGTCGTCGCTCTCCACCTCCTCCACGATGATCTTGGAGGCCAGCACCCGGTAGCCCTCCTCGTCGAGATCGAGCTGCACGTCGAAGTTGGAGAAGTAGTCCTCCTCGAAGGGGTCTTCGCTGATGCCCAGGTACAGGGTGCGGCGGTAGCGCTCGTAGCCCTTGAGCAGGGCTTCGCGCAGGGCGGCCTCCACCACGGCGGGGGGGAGCTTCTTCTCTTCGCTGATGTCCTCGATCAGGTTGTTGAGCCCGGGGAGCAGGACCAGAGCCATGGTTCTTCGGTTTTGAGGGTGATTCGGTTGTGGGGTGAGCGGCGGCCGCCTCAGTCGGCGTCGCTGGCCGTCGCCAGGCGCACCTGGAGCACGGCCTCGCGAGGGATCCGCTTGATGCGGCCGCGGATGTTGAGCTGGAGCTCGGCGTCGTTGCGCTCGAGCAGCAGCCCCTCACAGCGGGCCTCGCTGCCCCTGGCGTCGCGATGGAGCACGGCCACCGGAAATCCGCGGAAACTGCGGAAGTCACGATCGTCGTGCAGCTCCTCGCTCACGCCGGGGCTGCTCACCTCCAGAACATAGGGCGTCTCCCCCAGCAGCCCCGCCGCCTCGAGGGCGTCGCCGAGGGGAGTGCTGAGGCCGGCACACTCGTCCAGGCTGATGTCCTGGCCGTCGCGTCGCTGCACCAGCACCTGCAGGGTGAGGGGGATGCGGTGGGTGAGCAGGTGCAGCCCCCGCAACTCGAAGGTGCCGCCGGCAAGCGTGGCCTGGGCGAGTTGCTCCAGCTCGGGGATCAGGGGATGGGCCACGGCGGGGGCTGGATCTGCCCTCAACCTACGAATCGCTCTGGCCATCGCTGGCGGATCCGCTGCCAGGCATGCCCAGGGCAGGACCCAGGTCCACCGCCGGGGGTTCGGCGTAGTAGTCGCTGGGGGCGACACTGCCGCGCAGGTTGAGATCCTGGTTCAGGCACTGGGCCCGCTGCTCGTCGTTTTTGAGGAACTGGCACACCCGCGCCCAGAGCTTGGCCCGGGTGCCCGGACCACCCTGGCTGAAGTGCACCAGGTCGCCGCCGCCCACCATGCCCTGGATCTCCACCTGACAGAGGCTGCAGCGCTGGCGGCTGCCGGGGGGAATTGCTGCCATCGTGCGCATCAGGAGCGGCACCAGCAACTTAGATCGATGCGACTGCTGCAGCTCAGCGATCCCCACCTTCTGGCAGATCCAGCGGGCGTGTACCGCCAGCGTCAGCCCTGGGCGCGGCTGCGGCAGGTGCTGCAACAGGCCCAGGCTGAGGCTCAAAACCCGGCGCCCCTTCCCGATCTGCTGCTGATCAGCGGTGATCTCTGCCAGGACGAGACCTGGGCCGGCTACACCCAGCTGCGGGAGCTGCTGGAGCCCTGGCCCACGCCGGTGGCCCTGCTGCCCGGCAACCACGACCACCCCCAGCTGCTGCGCGCGGCCCTCGGGCGCCGGGCCGCCCTGGCGCCGGCCCTGCTGCCCTGCGGCGACGCCTGGCTGCTGCTGCTCGACAGCCATCGCCACGGCTCCATCGCGGGCTGGCTGGGAGCCCACCAGCTGGCCTGGCTGGAGGCCCAGCTCCACCAGCTGCGCCACCAGGCCCAACCCCGGCCGCTGCTGGTGGCCGTGCACCATCCCCCGCTGCCGATCGGCGACGCCACCATGGACGCCATCGGCCTGCGTGATGGGGAGCCGCTGCTGCAGCTGCTGCGCGCAGCGCCGGGCCTGCAGGCGCTGCTGTTCGGCCATGTGCACCAGTACTGGCAGGGGGTGCTGCCCGGCCGGGAGGAGGTGCCGCTGCTCGGTTGCCCCTCCACCCTCTGCGGCTTCGGACCGGTGCAGCCCTGCCCCCTGGGGCGGCCGGACGATCCAGGAGGTCTCTGGCTGGAGGCTTCGGCAGGGGCGTCCCTGCGCCACCGGCTGCTGCGCTGGGCGGCGCCGCCGCAGCAGCCTGCCTAGCTTCAGGAGGATCTGCTGGTTTCAGCCGTGCCCCTCGCGCCCTTCAGGATCCCGGGCCGCCTGCTTCGCCTGCCCGTGCAGCTGCTGCTCGTGCTGTGCCTGCTGCTGGTCCAGCCCCTGGCGCTGGGCGCCGAGCCGGCGCCCCACAGCTTCGTGGCCGAGGCGGCCCGCCAGGTGGCACCGGCTGTGGTGCGCATCGACATCGAGCGCAGTGTGGCCCGCCAGCCCTTCGATCCGGCCATGCTCGATCCGCTGCTGCGCGATCTGTTCGGCGATCCCGCCGGCAGCCGCCGCGAGCGGGGCCAGGGCTCCGGCGTGGTGATTGATGCTGACCGCGGCCTGGTGCTCACCAACGCCCACGTGGTCGACCAGGTCGACAGCGTGGAGGTGACCCTGGCCGATGGCCGCCAGCTGGATGGCGAGGTGGTGGGGGCTGATGCGGTCACCGACCTGGCCGTGGTGCGTCTCCGGGGCCTGCGCGATCTGCAGGCCGCCCCCCTGGGCGACTCGGAGGCCCTGGAGGTGGGTGACTGGGCCATCGCCCTGGGCAGCCCCTATGGCCTGGAGCGCACCGTGACCCTGGGGATCGTGAGCAGCCTGCACCGGGACATCAACAGCCTGGGCTTCTCCGACAAGCGGCTCGACCTGATCCAGACCGACGCCGCCATCAATCCCGGCAACTCCGGCGGCCCCCTGATCGACGCCGCCGGCCAGGTGATCGGCATCAACACCCTCGTGCGCTCCGGTCCTGGGGCCGGGCTGGGCTTCGCCATCCCGATCAACCTGGCCAAGCGGGTGGCCGAACAGCTGGCGGACGGGGGCCAGGTGGTGCATCCCTACCTCGGCCTTCAGCTGGTGCCCCTCACCGCCCGCCGGGCCCGGGAGAACAACCGCGATCCCGATGCCCTGCTGCAGCTGCCCGAGCGCGATGGCGCCCTGGTGCAGCGGGTTCTGGAGGACAGCCCGGCGGAGGAGGCCGGCCTGCGCCGTGGCGACCTGGTGGTGGCCGCCGGCGAGGGGGCGATCCGCGATCCCGCCTCCCTGCTGCAGCTGGTGGAGCACTCCGAGGTGGGCCAGCCGCTGGCCCTCACCCTGGTGCGCGGCCAGCGGGAGCTGAAGGTGTCGATCCGGCCCGCGGCCCTGCCTCCGGCTGGCTGAGGAGCCCTGGGCGCAGCGCTGCTACGGTCCCTGCGCAACAGGGCTGAGGCCATGGTGGATCTGCAGGATCAGATGAAGCGGGCGGTGGCGGCCGCCGCCACCGAGCAGATCCGCAGCGGCATGGTGGTGGGGCTGGGGTCCGGCTCCACTGCCGCCCTGATGATCCAGGCACTGGGCGCCAGACTGCGCAGCGGTGAGCTCAGCGACATCGTGGGCGTGACCACCTCGTTCCAGGGTGAGGTGCTGGCCGCCGAGCTGGGCATCCCGCTGCAGAGCCTCAATGCCGTGGACCGGATCGACCTGGCCATCGACGGCGCCGACGAGGTGGACCCGGCCTTCCAGCTGATCAAGGGTGGCGGCGCCTGCCATGTGCAGGAGAAGCTGGTGGCGGTGCGGGCCGAGCGCTTCGTGGTGGTGGTGGATTCCTCCAAGCTGGTGGACACCCTCAACCTGGCCTTCCTGCTGCCGGTGGAGGTGCTCCCGGGGGCCTGGCGCCAGGTGCAGGGTCAGCTGGGGGAGATGGGTGGCGATGCCCAGCTGCGCATGGCCGTGAAGAAGGCCGGCCCGGTGGTGACCGACCAGGGCAATCTGGTGTTGGATGTCAAATTCGCTGGCGGCATCAGTGATCCTGAAAGCCTCGAGAAGGCGATCAACAACCTGCCCGGGGTGCTGGAAAACGGCCTGTTCGTCAATCTCGCCGACCAGGTGCTCGTCGGGGAGATTGTTGATGGCCTCGCGGGAGTGCGCGATCTTCAGAAGCGTTGATGATCGGGTGCGGCGGGGGTGACTGTCCTCAGCTCCGAACTGCTGGCCCTGCTCGCCGACACGGCAAGGGATTTCATCGCCGAGCCACTGGAGGCAGGTTTCCGACCCGCCGCCGGCAGCTGAGGCCCCGTGCCGATTCGGGTTCTGCGCCCCTTCAGGCCTGCAGCCGGCGCCGCACCGAGTCGGCGTGGCTGTGCAGGCCCTCGCTTTCTGCCAGGGTGATCACGGCCGGCCCGGTGGCCTCCAGGGCTGCGCGGTTGAACTGGATCAGGGAGGTGTGGCGCAGGAAGGTCTCCACGCTGAGGGCACCGGCGAAGCGGGCCGTGCCGCTGGTGGGCAGGGTGTGGTTGGGGCCGGCCAGGTAGTCGCCCACGGCTTCCGGGGTGTAGGGGCCCATGAAGATGGCGCCGGCGTGCTGGATGCGGGCCGCCAGGGGCTCGGGATCCTCCACCAGCAGCTCCAGGTGTTCGGGGGCGAAGCAGTCGCTGAGCTCGGCGGCCGTCTCCAGGCTGTCGCAGTGCACGATCAGGCCCCAGTCGCGGATGGCGGCCCGGGTGATCTCCGCCCGGGGGTGGCCCGCCAGCTGCCGCTCCAGGGCGGCAGGTACCGCCTTGGCCAGGTCCTCGCTGGTGGTGAGCAGGATGGCGGCGGCCAGGGGGTCGTGTTCCGCCTGGGCCAGCAGATCGGCCGCCACCTGGTCGGCCTGGGCGGTGTGGTCCGCGATCACCAGCACTTCGCTGGGGCCGGCCAGGGAGTCGATCGCCACCCGGCCGTACACCGCTTTCTTGGCCAGGGTCACGTAGAGGTTGCCCGGACCACTGATCACATCCACCCGGGGGATGCTCTCGGTGCCATAGGCCAGGGCCGCCACCGCCTGGGCGCCGCCCACCCGGTAGATCTCCTCCACTCCGGCCAGGTGGGCGGCGGCCAGCACGGTGGGGTTGGGAGCCCCCTGGGGACCGGGGGGCGTGACCATCACCAGCCGCTCCACCCCGGCCACCTGGGCCGGCACCGCATTCATCAGCACGGTGCTCGGGTAGGCGGCCCTGCCGCCTGGCACGTACAGGCCAGCCCGCTGCACCGGCCGCCAGCGGCGCCCCAGCTGTTCGCCATGGGGGCCCTCCAGGTGCAGATCGGCCGGGAGCTGGCGCTGGTGAAAGGCCAGGATCCGCCCGTGGGCCAGCTCCAGGGCCTGGCGCAGCCCGGGGTCGCAGGTCTGCCAGGCAGCTTCCAGCTCCACTGCCGGAATACGCAGGGGATCGGGCCGCACCCCATCAAAGCGCTCGCTGAGCTCCAGCAGGGCCCGGTCGCCCTCGCGCCGCACCTGGTCCACGATCGCCTCCACCCGCGCCATGGCTTCAGCCATCTGGTCGCCGCTGGTGCGCTCGGCAATGGCGGCCAGGCGGTCGGCGGCGGCGTGGCGGTCGCGCAGGCAGGCGATGCTGGCGAGCGAGGCAACCAAGGCGGGCACGGGGTCGGGACCATTCACGCTAGGCGGCAGCAGGTGACGACCAGGCGGTACGATCATCTTTTGCCGATCCAGCGTCCGACCGCCTGTGGCCAATAACAAATCGTCGAAGAAGCGCATCGAGGTGGCCGAGCGCAACCGCCTGCGCAACCGCAGCTATAAGTCCGCCCTGCGCACCCTGATGAAGCGCTGCTTCACAGCCTGCAGCAGCTACGGCGACCAGCCGGGCGACGCCGCCAAGGAGGTGGTGCAAACCAGCATGAATGCTGCCTTCAGCAAGATCGACAAGGCCGTGAAGATCGGTGCCCTGCACCGCAACACCGGCTCCCACCAGAAGGCCCGCCTGAGCGCGGCCGTGAAGCAGGCGATCGAGCCGGCCGCCACGGCCTGAATCCCCCAGCTCCAACCATGACGCCTGCTCCAGCACCGGTCCTGCCCACCCTGGCAGCGCAGGCGTCCACAGCTGGGCAGGACCCAGGTGACGCGCAAGCGGCCGTGGTCCAGCCAGGAGCGCTGGCTGCAACACCTGCTCCCCTCGTTGATTCCCACTGCCACATCGTGTTCCGCAATTTCGATGCGGACCTGGATGCGGTGGCCCAGCGCTGGAGAGACGCCGGTGTGCGGGCCCTCGTACACGCCTGTGTGGAGCCCGCTGAGATCCCGGCGATCCGCGCCCTGGCTGACCGCTTCCCGGAATTGCGCTATTCGGTGGGCGTCCACCCCCTGGATACCCAGCACTGGCCCCCGGACTGCCAGGACGTGTTGCGGGCGGCGGCCCAGGCCGATGCCCGGGTGGTGGCGATCGGCGAGCTGGGCCTGGATCTGTTCCGCGAGCAGAACCTGGCGGAGCAGCTGGCCGTGCTGCGGCCCCAGCTGGATCTGGCCTGCGAGCTGGATCTGCCGGTGATCATTCACTGCCGTGACGCGGCCGAGCCGATGCTCGCTGAGCTGCGCCAACGGGCTGGGCAGGGCGCCTGCCCGCGGGGGGTGATGCACTGCTGGGGCGGCACCCCCGAAGAGATGGCCGGCTTCCTGGAGCTGGGCTTCTACATCAGCTTCAGCGGCGTGGTCACGTTCCCCAAGGCTGACGCCACCCATGCCTGCGCACGCCAGGTGCCGGCCCACCGCTATCTGGTGGAGACCGACTGCCCCTTTCTGGCCCCCGTTCCACGGCGGGGCAAGCGCAACGAGCCCGCCTACGTGGCCGCGGTGGCCGCCCGGGTGGCCGAACTGCGCGGCGAAAGCCTGGAGGAGGTGTGCCTTACCAGCACCGCCAACGCTGCGCGCTTGTTCGGCCTGCCGCTTCACACTGTATGATGATCCATTGGTCTGGAAGCGGATCCGCTCCTTGTTGTCGACGCCTGCAGCCCTGAAGCGAGTTCGTTAGGCACGTCCGTGCGGCCAGCCGTTCCTCCTGCGAGGGACGGCTGTTCCTGTGGGCCGTTGGCCAGTGCGAACCACCGTTTCAATCTGTTGTCAGGCCGGCTGACCAGTCATCTCCTACCCGTTCCTGCAGGTTCACCGCATGAGCAGCGCGATCCAGGTCGCCAAGACCGCCACTTACCTGCCCGATCTGGTGGAGGTACAGCGGGCGAGCTTCAAATGGTTCCTGGAGAAGGGCCTGATCGAGGAGCTCGAGAGCTTCTCGCCCATCACTGACTACACCGGCAAGCTCGAGCTGCACTTCATCGGCAGTGAGTACCGCCTCAAGCGCCCCCGCCACGATGTGGAAGAGGCCAAGCGCCGGGACGCGACCTTCGCCTCGCAGATGTATGTCACCTGCCGCCTGGTCAACAAGGAGACCGGCGAGATCAAGGAGCAGGAGGTGTTCATCGGCGAGCTGCCACTGATGACCGAGCGTGGCACGTTCATCATCAACGGCGCCGAGCGCGTGATCGTTAACCAGATCGTGCGCTCGCCCGGTGTGTATTTCAAGGATGAGCAGGACAAGAACGGCCGCAAGACCTTCAACGCCAGCCTGATCCCCAACCGGGGCGCCTGGCTCAAGTTCGAGACCGACAAGAACGACCTGCTGCACGTGCGGGTCGACAAGACCCGCAAGATCAACGCCCACGTGCTGATGCGGGCGATCGGTCTGTCGGACAACGACGTGCTCGACAAGCTGCGGCACCCCGAGTACTACCAGAAGTCGATCGAAGCGGCCAACGACGAGGGCATCTCCTCGGAGGACCAGGCCCTGCTGGAGCTCTACAAGAAGCTGCGCCCGGGTGAGCCCCCGTCGGTGAGTGGTGGCCAGAGCCTGCTGCACAGCCGTTTCTTCGATCCCAAGCGCTACGACCTGGGCCGGGTGGGCCGCTACAAGATCAACAAGAAGCTGCGCCTCACCATCCCTGATGCGGTGCGCACCCTCACCCCGGAGGACGTGCTCAGCACCATCGACTACCTGATCAACCTGGAGCTCGATGTGGGCGGGGCCAGCCTCGACGACATCGACCACCTCGGTAACCGCCGCGTGCGCTCGGTGGGTGAGCTGCTGCAGAACCAGGTGCGCGTGGGCCTCAACCGGCTCGAGAGGATCATCAAGGAACGGATGACCGTGGGCGAGACCGAATCGCTCACGCCGGCCCAGCTGGTGAACCCCAAGCCCCTGGTGGCGGCGATCAAGGAGTTCTTCGGCTCCAGCCAGCTGAGCCAGTTCATGGACCAGACCAACCCCCTGGCCGAGCTCACCCACAAGCGCCGCATCAGCGCCCTCGGCCCCGGCGGTCTCACCCGCGAGCGCGCCGGCTTTGCCGTGCGCGACATTCACCCCTCCCACTACGGCCGCATCTGCCCGATTGAGACACCGGAAGGCCCGAACGCCGGCCTGATCGGCTCGCTCGCCACCCACGCCCGGGTGAACGAGTACGGCTTCATCGAAACCCCCTTCTGGAAGGTGGAGAACGGCATCGTGCTCAAGCAGGGCGATCCGATCTATCTGTCGGCCGACCTGGAGGACGAGTGCCGCGTCGCCCCCGGCGACGTGCCCACCGATGCCACCGGCCGCATCACCGCCGAGCTGGTGCCGGTGCGCTACCGCCAGGACTTTGAGAAGGTGCCGCCCGAACAGGTGGACTACGTGCAGCTCTCTCCGGTGCAGGTGATCTCCGTGGCCACCTCGCTGATCCCCTTCCTGGAGCACGACGATGCCAACCGTGCCCTGATGGGCTCGAACATGCAGCGCCAGGCCGTGCCGCTGCTGCGCCCCGAGCGGCCCCTGGTGGGCACCGGCCTGGAAACCCAGGTGGCGCGCGACTCCGGCATGGTGCCCGTCACCCGGGTGAACGGCACCGTGACCTTCGTGGATGCCACGGCGATCGTGATCCGCGATGAGCAGGGCACCGACCACACCCACTATCTGCAGAAGTACCAGCGCTCCAACCAGGACACCTGCCTGAACCAGCGGCCGATCGTGAAGCTGGGCGACCCGGTGATTGCCGGCCAGGTGCTCGCCGACGGCTCGGCCTGCGAAGGGGGTGAGATCGCCCTGGGCCAGAACGTGCTGATCGCCTACATGCCCTGGGAGGGCTACAACTACGAGGACGCCATCCTGGTGAGCGAGCGCCTCGTCACCGACGACCTCTACACCTCGGTGCACATCGAGAAGTACGAGATCGAGGCCCGCCAGACCAAGCTCGGCCCCGAGGAGATCACCCGCGAGATCCCCAACGTGGCCGAGGAGAGCCTGGGCAACCTCGACGAGATGGGCATCATCCGCATCGGTGCCTTCGTGGAGAGCGGCGACATCCTGGTGGGCAAGGTGACGCCCAAGGGTGAATCCGACCAGCCCCCTGAGGAGAAGCTGCTGCGGGCGATCTTCGGAGAAAAGGCCCGCGACGTGCGCGACAACTCCCTGCGCGTGCCCGGCACCGAGCGCGGGCGGGTGGTGGACGTGCGCATCTACACCCGGGAGCAGGGCGACGAGCTGCCGCCCGGCGCGAACATGGTGGTGCGGGTGTACGTGGCCAAGCGCCTGAAGATCCAGGTGGGCGACAAGATGGCCGGCCGCCACGGCAACAAGGGCATCATCAGCCGCATCCTTCCCCGGGAGGACATGCCCTATCTGCCCGATGGCACCCCGATCGACATCGTGCTCAATCCCCTGGGTGTGCCCAGCCGGATGAACGTGGGCCAGGTGTTCGAGTGCCTGATGGGCTGGGCCTCTTCCCACCTCGACTGCCGCGTGAAGGTGGTGCCGTTTGATGAGATGCACGGCGCTGAGAAGAGCAAGCAGACGGTGCAGGCCTTCCTGGAGGAGGCGGCCAAGCAGCCTGGCAAGGACTGGGTCTATGACCCTGAGAACCCGGGCAAGATCCAGCTGATCGATGGCCGCAGCGGCGAACCCTTCGACCAGCCGGTCACCGTGGGCTATGCCCACATCCTCAAGCTGGTGCACCTGGTGGACGACAAGATCCACGCCCGCTCCACCGGTCCCTACTCGCTGGTGACCCAGCAGCCCCTGGGCGGCAAGGCCCAGCAGGGCGGCCAGCGCCTGGGTGAGATGGAGGTGTGGGCCCTGGAGGCCTACGGCGCCGCCTACACCCTGCAGGAACTGCTCACCGTCAAATCCGACGACATGCAGGGCCGCAACGAGGCGCTCAACGCCATCGTCAAGGGCAAGCCGATCCCCAGGCCCGGTACCCCCGAGTCGTTCAAGGTGCTGATGCGCGAGCTGCAGTCGCTGGGTCTGGACATCGCCGTGTACACCGACGAAGGCGAGGAAGTGGATCTGATGCAGGACGTCAATCCCCGCCGCAGCACCCCCAGCCGTCCCACCTACGAATCCCTCGGCGTCGCGGATTACGACGACGACTGATCGCTGATCGCACCGCGACCGTCCGGCCTGTGGGCCCTCGGTCGCCGGTTGCTGAGCTTCTCCACCCGTTTCACTCTCCGCGCGTCAGCCGCCATGTCCAACAGCAACCTCCGCACCGAAAACCACTTCGACTACGTGAAGATCACGCTCGCCTCGCCCGAGCGGATCATGCAGTGGGGCCAGCGCACGCTGCCCAACGGCCAGGTGGTGGGTGAGGTCACCAAGCCCGAAACGATCAACTACCGCACGCTCAAGCCGGAGATGGACGGCCTGTTCTGCGAGAAGATCTTTGGCCCCTCCAAGGACTGGGAGTGCCACTGCGGCAAGTACAAGCGGGTGCGTCACCGCGGCATCGTGTGTGAGCGCTGTGGCGTGGAGGTGACGGAGAGCCGGGTGCGCCGGCACCGCATGGGCTTCATCAAGCTCGCCGCCCCGGTGAGCCATGTGTGGTACCTCAAGGGCATCCCCAGCTATGTGGCGATCCTGCTCGACATGCCCCTGCGGGATGTGGAGCAGATCGTGTACTTCAACTGCTATGTGGTGCTCGATCCCGGCGACCACAAATCCCTCACCTACAAGCAGCTGCTCACCGAAGACGAGTGGCTGGAGATCGAGGATGAGATCTACGCAGAGGACTCGGAGATCGAGAACGAGCCGGTGGTGGGCATCGGTGCCGAGGCGCTCAAGCAGCTGCTCGAGGACCTCGACCTCACCGAGACCGCCGAACAGCTGCGCGAGGAGATCGCCGCCAGCAAGGGCCAGAAGCGGGCCAAGCTGATCAAGCGCCTGCGCGTGATCGACAACTTCATCGCCACCGATGCCCGTCCCGAGTGGATGGTGCTGGATGTGATCCCGGTGATCCCGCCGGATCTGCGGCCGATGGTGCAGCTGGATGGCGGTCGCTTCGCCACCAGCGACCTCAACGACCTCTACCGCCGGGTGATCAACCGCAACAACCGCCTGGCGCGGCTGCAGGAGATCCTCGCCCCGGAGATCATCGTGCGCAACGAGAAGCGCATGCTGCAGGAGGCCGTCGACGCCCTGATCGACAACGGCCGCCGCGGGCGCACCGTGGTGGGCGCCAACAACCGGGCGCTCAAGTCGCTCAGCGACATCATCGAGGGCAAGCAGGGCCGCTTCCGCCAGAACCTGCTCGGCAAGCGGGTCGACTACTCCGGCCGTTCCGTGATCGTGGTGGGCCCCAAGCTGAAGATGCACCAGTGCGGCCTGCCCAAGGAGATGGCGATCGAGCTGTTCCAGCCCTTCGTGATCCATCGCCTGATCCGCCAGAACATCGTCAACAACATCAAGGCGGCCAAAAAACTCATCCAGCGCGCCGACGATGAGGTGATGCAGGTGCTGCAGGAGGTGATCGAAGGGCATCCGATCCTGCTCAACCGGGCTCCCACCCTGCACCGCCTCGGCATCCAGGCCTTCGAGCCCAAGCTGGTGGATGGCCGCGCCATCCAGCTGCACCCGCTGGTGTGCCCCGCCTTCAACGCCGACTTCGACGGTGACCAGATGGCCGTGCACGTGCCGCTGGCGATCGAGGCGCAAACAGAGGCCCGCATGCTGATGCTGGCCAGCAACAACATCCTCTCGCCGGCCACAGGTGAGCCGATCATCACGCCCTCCCAGGACATGGTGCTCGGTGCCTATTACCTCACCGCCGAGCAGCCCGGCAGCGACAAGCCCGAGTTCGGCGATCGCGCCCGCACCTTCGCCGGCCTGGAGGATGTGATCGCCGCCCACCAGGACCAGCACATCGGCCTGCACGACTGGATCTGGGTGCGCTTCAGCGGTGCGGTGGAGTGCGACGAGGAAGAGCGTGAGCCCCAGAAGCAGGAGACCCTCAGCGACGGCACCCGCATCGAACAGTGGCTCTACCGCCGCGACCGCTTTGACGAAGACGGCGCCCTGATCAGCCGTTACCTGCTCACCACCGTGGGCCGCGTCGTGATCAACCACACGATCATCGACGCCGTGGCTGCTTCCTGAGCCGGCAGAACGCACCGACCTTTCCCTGACTTCCATCCAGCGCGCAGCCATGACCGCCACCCCCACCAACCCCACCTCCTCCCAGCTGATCGATCAGACCCCCACCCAGAGCGGCCCCCTCAGCCGGCAGGCACCCCCGTTCCGCAACCGGGTGATCGACAAGAAGGCCCTGCGCAACCTGGTGGCCTGGGCCTACAAGCACCACGGCACCGCCGCCACGGCCTCGATGGCCGACGAGCTCAAGGATCTGGGTTTCCGCTACGCCACCCAGGCCGCCGTGTCGATCTCGGTGGACGACCTGCGCATCCCCGGCGACAAGGCGGCCCTGCTGGAGGAAGCCGAAGAGCAGATCACGGCCACCGAAGAGCGCTACCGCCTCGGTGAGATCACCGAGGTGGAGCGCCACACCAAGGTGATCGACACCTGGACCGAGACCAACGAGCGCCTGGTGGCAGCCGTGCGCCGCAACTTCAACGACAACGACCCGTTGAACTCGGTATGGATGATGGCCAACTCCGGTGCCCGGGGGAACATGTCCCAGGTGCGCCAGCTGGTGGGCATGCGCGGCCTGATGGCCAACCCGCAAGGGGAAATCATCGACCTGCCGATCCGCACCAACTTCCGCGAGGGGCTCACGGTCACCGAATACGTGATCTCCTCCTACGGCGCCCGCAAGGGCCTGGTGGATACCGCCCTGCGCACCGCCGACTCGGGTTACCTCACCCGCCGTCTGGTGGACGTGGCCCAGGACGTGATCGTGCGCGAGGACGACTGCGGCACCAGCCGCTGCATCCCGATCGATGCCGACGAGAAGGGCAACTTCGGCAGCAAGCTGGTGGGTCGCCTGGCCGCTGAAGCGGTGCTGGATGGCGAGGGCAACACCCTGGTGGAGCGCAATGGGGAGATTGACGCTCCCCTCAGCCGCCGGATCGAAGCCGCCGCTGTGAAGACCGTGAAGGTGCGCTCGCCGCTCACCTGCGAGGCCTCCCGTTCGGTGTGCCGCAAGTGCTATGGCTGGGCCCTGGCCCACAACGAGCTGGTGGACCTGGGCGAGGCCGTGGGCATCGTGGCCGCCCAGTCGATCGGTGAGCCGGGCACCCAGCTCACCATGCGCACCTTCCACACCGGCGGTGTGTCCACGGCTGAAACAGGCGTGGTGCGCTCCCTGCTGGAAGGCACGATTGAATTCGGCGCCAAGGCTCGGGTGCGGCCCTTCCGCACCACCCACGGCGTGGACGCCCAGATCGCTGAGACCGACTTCACCCTCACGGTGAAGCCCAGCGGCAAGGGCCGCCTGCAGAAACTGGACATCACCCCGGGCTCGATCCTGTTCGTCCATGACGGCCAGGAGGTCCCGGGCGACACGATGCTCGCCCAGATCTCTTCCGGTGCCACCGTGAAGAAGAGCGTGGAGAAGGCCACCAAGGACGTGATCTGCGACCTGGCCGGCCAGGTGCGCTACGAGGACGGCATCCAGCCCAAGGAGGTCACCGACCGCCAGGGCAACATCACCCACAAGGCCACCCGTCTGGGTCGCCTCTGGGTTTTCAGCGGGGACGTGTACAACCTGCCCCCCAATGCCCTGCCCGTGGTGCCTGGCACCAAGGCGGTGACCACCGGTGAAGTGCTGGCCGAGAGCCGCCTGGTGAGCGAGTACGGCGGTGCGGTGCGCCTGCGCGAGAGCACCGGTGACTCCCGCGAGGTGCAGATCGTCACGGCCAGCCTCACCCTGAAGGACTGCAAGCTGGTTGGTGAGTCGAGCCACACCGGCGAGATCTGGCATCTCGAGGGCAAGGAGAACATCCGCTATCGCCTGAACACCGCCCCGGGCAGCAAGATCGCCAACGGCGAGGTGATCGCCGAGCTGGCCGACGACCGCTTCCGCACCCAGACCGGCGGCACGGTCAAGTTCGCCCCAGGCCTGGCGATCAAGAAGGCCCGCAGCGCCAAGAACGGCTACGAGGTGAGCAAGGGCGGCACCCTGCTCTGGATCCCGCAGGAAACCCACGAGATCAACAAGGACATCTCCCTGTTGATGATCGAGGACGGCCAGTGGATCGAGGCCGGCACCGAAGTGGTGAAGGACATCTTCAGCCAGACCGCCGGCATCGTGACGGTGACCCAGAAGAACGACATCCTGCGCGAGATCATCGTGCGCTCGGGCACGCTCCACCTGGTGAGCGACAGCAAGACCACGGCCAAGTTCACCGAGGGCAGGATGGTGATGCCCGGCGAGGAGATCGCCAAGGGTCTCAAGGCCGAGGCGATGGTGTTCGTCGAGTCTGTCGATACACCCGAAGGCGGCGCCCTGCTGTTGCGTCCGGTGGAGGAGTACACCATTCCCGACGCGGCTCACCTGCCCGAACTCACCGCGGTGAAGCAGACCGGAGGACCCAGCATGGGTCTGAAAGCCACCCAGCGGCTGGCCTTCAAGGACGGCGAGCTGATCAAGAGCGTGGAGGGGGTGGAGCTGCTGCGCACCCAGCTCATCCTGGAAACCCACGACACCACGCCCCAGATGACGGTGGATGTGGAAGCCGTGGCCGACAAGCGGGCCAAGACCATCGAGCGCCTGCAGCTCACCATCCTCGAAACCCTGCTGGTGCGCCGCGACACCCTCTCCGACGCCAGCCACGGCTCCACCCACACCGACCTGCAGGTGGCCGATGGCGACACGGTGAAGCGGGGCGACGTGGTGGCCACCACCCAGATCCTCTGCAAGGAGGACGGGGTGGTGCAACTTCCCGACCCCGTGGACGGCGAGCCGGTGCGGCGCCTGATCGTGGAGCGCCAGGAGGACACCCGTCGCATCGAACTGGCCGGGGCAACCCCGCTGGTGGCGGTGGATCAGCGCATCGTCGATGGCGATCTGCTGGCCGAGGGGCTGCCGGCCCCCTGCTGCGGCCAGGTCGAGGCCATCGAGGGCGGTGCCCTCACCATCCGTCTCGGGCGTCCCTACATGGTGTCTCCCGACTCGGTGCTGCACGTTCGCGACGGTGAGCTGGTGCAGCGGGGTGACGGCCTGGCCCTGCTGGTGTTCGAGCGCCAGAAGACCGGAGACATCGTGCAGGGTCTGCCCCGGATTGAGGAACTGCTGGAAGCTCGCCGTCCGCGGGAATCGACGATCCTCTGCCGCAAGAGCGGCACCGTGCAGATCAAGCAGGGTGAAGATGACGACTCGATCACGGTGTCTGTGATCGAGCACGACGACGCCATCACCGAGTACCCGATCCTGCTGGGCCGCAACGTGATGGTGAGCGATGGCCAGCAGGTCAGCGCCGGTGAGTCGCTGACCGACGGGCCGATCAACCCCCACGAGCTGCTGGAGTGCTTCTTCGAAGACCTGCGCAGCCGCAAGCCCACCATGGAGGCAGCCCAGGAGGCGATCTCCAAGCTGCAGTTCCGGATGGTGACGGAGGTGCAGAACGTCTACAAGAGCCAGGGCGTTTCGATCAGCGACAAGCACATCGAAGTGATCGTGCGCCAGATGACCAGCAAGGTGCGTATCGAGGACGCAGGGGACACCACCCTGCTGCCCGGTGAGCTGATCGAGCTGCGTCAGGTGGAGCAGGTGAATGGCGCCATGGCAATCACCGGCGGAGCCCCCGCCGAGTTCACGCCGGTGCTGCTGGGCATCACCAAGGCCTCGCTCAATACCGACAGCTTCATCTCGGCGGCCTCCTTCCAGGAGACCACCCGGGTGCTCACCGAGGCCGCCATCGAGGGCAAGAGCGACTGGCTGCGCGGCCTGAAGGAGAACGTGATCATCGGTCGCCTGATCCCGGCCGGTACCGGTTTCAGCGGCTTCGAAGAGGAGCTGCGCGCCGAGGCCGGGCCCCACCCCGACATCCTCGAGGAGGACGGCATGGGCTACCGGCGCATGCAGAACCTGCGTCCCGACTACACCGTGGAGATGCCCACCCCGGCGGCTTCCACCGCCGTGCTCGATGACCCCTCCGACGCGGACCTCGAGGCCACCCGCAGCCGCCACGGCATCGAGGCCAGTGCCAGCAACCTTGCCGCCTTCACCCGCCCCAGCGTGGAGGAGGGCCTGGAGGAGGAGCTGATCGCCGATCCTGCTGCCCTGGAGGGTCTGCAGGAGGAAGGGCTGCTCACCGACGACTGATCCCACCCGATTGCGCCAGGATGGCCCCATGACGACGAGCAACCCGCCTCTCACCGCCCTGGGGACCCCCATTCCCCAGCGGCGGCTCCCCCGCTACGGCTTCCATCGCCACACCGAGCTGCTCAATGGCCGCCTGGCCATGCTCGGCTTCATCGCCCTGGTGGCTGTGGAGTGGAAGCTGGGCCACGGCTTGCTGGTCTGGTGACCCGGCCTGCTGGTCTGGTGATCCCTCCTGCTGGGGTTGTGTTTCACCCGGAGCCCACCGCTCCTGGTGATTCCCGGCCGCTGCTGGGTCTGGGTCGTTCTGAGCTGGAGGCCTGGGCCCAGCAGCAGGGGCAGTCCGCCTTCAGGGGGCGACAGCTGCATGACTGGATCTATGCCAAGGGCGCCCGCGAGTTGGCGGCGATCCATGTGTTGCCCAAGGCCTGGCGCCAGCAGCTGGCCGGCACTGCCCCGACCGGGGCCGCCGACTGGATCGGCCGGCTGCGGGAGGTACACCGCAGCGTGGCCCGCGATGGCACCACCAAACTGCTGCTGGCCACCCACGACGGCCACACGATCGAGACGGTGGTCATCCCGGCAGTGGGCCGGCTCACGGTTTGTGTGAGCAGCCAGGTGGGCTGCCCGATGGCCTGCCGCTTCTGCGCCACCGGCAAGGGGGGCCTGCAGCGTTCTCTGGCGGTGCATGAGATCGTCGACCAGGTGCTGAGCGTGCGCGAGGCCATGGATGCCCGCCCCAGCCACGTGGTGTTCATGGGCATGGGTGAACCGCTGCTCAACAGCGAGGCCGTGCTGGCGGCCATCGACTGCCTCTGCACCGACCTGGGCATGGCCCAGCGCCAGATCACGGTGAGCACCGTGGGCGTGCCCAAGACCCTGCCCACCCTGGCGGAGCGCTCCCTTGAGCGGCTGGGGCGAGCCCAGTTCACCCTGGCGGTGAGCCTGCATGCCCCCGACCAGCGCCTGCGCGAGGAGCTGATTCCCACCGCCCACGCCTATCCGATCGAGGCCCTGCTCGACGACTGCCGCCACTACGTGGCGATCACCGGCCGGCGCGTGAGCTTCGAATACATCCTGCTGGGCGGGCTCAACGACCAGCCCCGGCACGCCGAGGCCCTGGCGCGGCTGATCCGCGGCTTCCAGAGCCACGTGAACCTGATCCCCTACAACCCGATCGCCGAGGAGGAGTTCCAGCGACCCACGCCGGCGGCGGTGGAGGCGTTCCGCCGCGCCCTGCAGGGGCGGCACATCGCCGTGAGCGTGCGCGCCAGCCGCGGACTGGACGCCGATGCCGCCTGCGGCCAGCTGCGCCGGCGGCTGCAGCCCGCGGTCAGGTCGGATCGCGCGACGGATCGAATGCCCCCCTGACCCCCTGGCCGCCCCAGGGTGTCAGGCGGGTCATCAGCAGAAAAGCGGGCAGGGAGCTGGCCACCGTGAGCAGAAAGAAGCTGCCCCAGCCCACCCCCTCTGCCAGGAAGCCCGCCGGGCCGGAGAGGATCGAGCGGCTCAGGGCGTAGACCCCTGACAGAAGGGCGTACTGGGTCGCCGAGAAGCGGGGGTTGCAGAGGCTCATCAGCAGGGCCACGAACGCTGCGCCCACCATCCCGCCGCCGAGATTCTCCAGGCCCACCGCCGCCAGCAGAGCTGGCATGCCCCCATCGAAACGGGCCAGAGCCCAGTAGCTGAGGTTGCCGAGTGCGCCCACCATGGCGAACAGCCAGAGCGAACGGTTCATGCCCAGCCGGCCGAACAGGACCCCCCCAAGCACGGTGCCGACGATGGTGGCGGCGATTCCCCAGCCGGCCTGCACGGTGCCCACCACCTCGGGGCTGTACCCCATCTGCAGCAGAAAGGGAACGGCCATCACGTTGAGCAGGCCGTCGGGCCAGCGGTAGAGCAGCACCAGCGCCAGCAACATCACTGCCCGCGCGCCGCCGGTGCGGCGGAGAAACTCCCGAGCGGGGCCCACCACTGCCTGGCGCAGGCTGCTCACCTGGTGCTGGATCGGCGCCAATGTGGGGGCGGTGAGGGTGAACGGCACAACTGCCGCCATCAGCACCGCGGCTGCGGCGAAGGCCATCGGCCAGCCGGAGCGGCCCGCAAGGATGAAGCCACCGGCGCCGATCGCCAGCATCGCGCCGCGGTAGCCGAGGTTGGTGGCGGCCGCTCCAGCACCCCGCTCCCGTTCGGGGAGCAGGTCGGTGCGGTAGGCGTCGACGACGATGTCCTGGGTGGCGCTGGCCACCGCCAGCACGAGGGCCATGACACCCACGGCCAGCAGGCTGGCCTGGCTGCGACCGGGACGCAGCTGGCCCATCGCCGCGATCACCACCACCAGCAGCAACTGCAGCACCAGCAGCCAGCCGCGGCGACGGTCGGGCCAGGGGATCGGCCAGCGATCGAGCAGCGGCGCCCAGAACATTTTGAGGGTGTAGGGCAGCTCGGCGTAGGCCAGCAGGCCGATCAGCCCGAGGGGCACGCCGCTGGAGGTGAGCCAGCCCTGCAGCAGCTTGCTGCCCACCATGTAAGGGGTGCCGCTGGCGACCCCCTCCGCCGTGACCGCGGTGAGCCGGCGCCAGGTTGGGACCGCCTGCGGCGGTGAGGCGGGACGCTGGGAGGCCATCGGCCGGGGCGGCTGGGGGAAACCCTACGTGGACTCTGTTGCCCTGGCCTGGGCCGGGCCTTAGGTCCCTCCACTCAGGGGTGATGATGGGGCTGGCCCCAGGCCTCCCCGCTCCGCTCGTCGTGCAATTCTTCCGCTCCACCCTGCTGCCGGCGGCCATCGTGCTGCTCTTTGCCCTGGCCCTGGTGGCGGTGAGCGCCCGCATCTGGCTGCCCGGTGACATGGCCGCCCCCGCTCCCCTGGGCTGAGCGGCTGCCGTGACGGAACCCCCCATCCCCGGCCCGTTCGGCGACAGTCCCCAGGAGCTCTCCCTGGATCCGGAGGTGCTGGCCCAGGAGCTGGCCGAGGAGCTGCTCGGTGATCCCCTCGACGAGCTCGACCATACGGAACCCGCCCCCTCGGCGGTGGCCGCCGAGTGCGACCGGGGCCTGGAGCTGCTGCGGCAGGGCAGCCATGAGGCCCGCATGCAGGGGTTGCGCATCTTCTGTGAACACCGCGACCCACGGGCGGTGCCGCTGCTGTTGCCGCTGCTGGCCTGCAGCTGTCCGATCCTGCGCATGAGCGCCGTGTATGCCCTGGGCCGCAACCCCAGCCCGATGGCGGTGGAGCCCCTGCTCGGCTTGCTCAGCGGCGATGCCAACGGCTATGTGCGCAAGGCCGTGGCCTGGAGCCTGGGCAACTATCCCGATGCGCCGATCCTCAATCCCCTGATCCGCGCCCTGCAGGTGGACATCGCCGCCGTGCGCCTGTGGGCGGCCAGTTCCCTGGCCGATGCCGGTGGCACCGGCCCGGCCAAGGCCGATCCGGCGGCCGCCCAGTTGCTGCTCAGCCTGCGCATCGACAGCGAGCAGGCGGTGCGCAGCAACAGCGCCTGGGGCCTGGGGCGGCTCTATCCCGACCTGGTGGAGCCGCGCCAGCAGGACGTGGTGGAGGCCCTGCTGCACACCATGCTCCAGGACGCCGAGTCGAGCGTGCGCGACGAGGCCCGGCTGGCCCTGGAGCAGCTGGAACAGCCCGAGGTGCTGGAGCGGCTGCAGACCCTGGTGGATGAGGGGCTGCTCACCTGAGCCCTGTTGCGTTCAACCCAGCACCCTGGCAACGCGGCTAGCATCCCCCCATTCCTGTTCAGGCCTGGGATGGCACAGCAATCCATCCGCTTCCGCATCCGCCCCGATGGCCGGGTGGAGGAACAGGTTGAGGGGGTTCAGGGCCAGGCCTGCCAGCTGCTCACCGAGCGGATCGAGGCCCGGCTCGGCGCCGTGCAGCAGCGCCAGCCCACCGCTGAGGCCTTCCAGGTGGAGGTGGCCCCCCAGAGCCGGGTTCAGCCGGCGACCCAGGCCAGCCAGCTTTCCTGATTCCTGATCACCATGTCCCACTTCAGCACCGTGAAAACCGAGCTGCGCGACCGGGCTGCTCTGCTGGAAGCCCTCGCCGATCTCGGACACACACCGCGGCAGGGTTCCCTGAGTGTGCGTGGTTACCGGGGCCAGACCCACACCGCCGAGCTGGCCATCGCCCAGTCCAACGGCGCCGACATCGGCTTCCGGCTCAACCCCGACAGCGGTGCCTATGAGCTGGTGACCGATCTGGACCTGTGGAAGCAGCCGGTGCCCGTGGAGCGTTTTCTCGCCCAGCTCAGCCAGCGCTATGCCCTGCGCACGATCCTCGCCGCCAGCGCGGAAGAGGGCTTCCAGGTGGCGGAACAGACCAGTGCGGTGGACGGCACCATCGAGCTGGTGGTGACCCGCTGGACCTGAGGCGTCCACAGCGGAGCGAAGCCTTGGAGCCCGTCGACCCCGGCCTGGCCTTCTCCGCACCGGCGGCCCCGGGCGTCCCTGCCACCGGGATGGAGCCGGTGCTGGGGGGAGAGCTGCGCCAGAAGGCCGTGTGGGTGGATGAGGCCGTGTGCATCGGCTGCCGCTATTGCGCCCATGTGGCCACCAACACCTTCGTGGTGGAGCCCGAGTGGGGCCGCTCCCGGGCCATCCGCCAGGACGGCGACAGCACCCAGCGCATCCAGGAGGCGATCGACACCTGTCCGGTGGACTGCATCCACTGGGTGGACTATGGCGAGCTGCCGGCCCTGGCCGAGCAGCTGGCCCAGCAGGACATCCAGCCCCTCGGCCTGCCCAGTCCGGCCCGCCTCAAGCGCACCCTGCCCCGGCGGGCGGCCAGCGCCGGCTGATGGCGGCCCCCATCCCCACCCGCCGCTTCGGGCGCACGGGCCTGGCCATGCCGGTGCTGTCCCTGGGGGGGATGCGCTTTCAGCAGAGCTGGAGCGACCTTCCCGCCGCTGAGATCACGGCTGCCAGCCAGGCCAATCTGCGGGCGGTGCTGGAGCGGGCCGTGGCGGCGGGGATGCACCACATCGAAACCGCCCGCCACTACGGCAGTTCGGAGCGCCAGCTGGGCTGGCTGCTGGCCGAGGTGCCCGACCCCCGGCGCATCCTGCAGACCAAGGTTCCGCCCCAGGCAGATCCTGCGGCCTTTGAACGGGAGCTGGCCACCAGCTTCGAGCGCCTGGGGGTGGAGCGGGTGGATCTGCTGGCCATCCACGGCATCAACCTGCCGGAGCACCTGGAGCACACCCTGCGCCCGGGCGGCTGCCTGGCGGTGGCCCGGCGCTGGCAGGCCCAGGGCCGGATCGGGCACATCGGTTTCTCCACCCACGCCAGCCTGGCCCTGATCCAGGAGGCGATCGCCAGCGACGCCTTCGACTACGTGAATCTCCACTGGTATTACATCCGCCAGCACAACTGGCCGGCGATCGAGGCCGCCGCCGCCCACGACATGGGCGTGTTCGTGATCAGCCCCACCGACAAGGGGGGCCACCTGCACAGCCCCTCGGTGCGGCTGCTGCAGCTGTGCGCCCCGCTCCATCCGATCGCCTTCAACGACCTCTTCTGCCTGCGCACGCCCCAGGTGCACACCCTCAGCCTGGGGGCGGCCCGGCCCGGCGACCTCGACCTGCACCTGCAGGCGGTGGCCCGGCTCGATCAGGCCGACGGGCTGCTGGAGCCGATCCTGCAGCGCCTGGAGCGCACCCGCCTGCAGGCCCTTGGCGAGGACTGGCTGGCCAGCTGGGCCGAGGGCCTGCCGGAGTGGCAGGCCACCCCCGGGGAGATCAACCTGCCGGTGCTGCTCTGGCTGCACAACCTGCTGGAGGCCTGGGATCTGGAGAGCTTCGCCCGCGCCCGCTATGGCCTGCTCGGCAACGGCGGCCACTGGTTCCCCGGCGCCAACGCCGACCGCCTGGATGGGGAGGTGAGCGAAGCCCAGCTGCGGGCGGTGCTGGCCGCCAGCCCCTGGGCGGAGCGGATCCCCGCGATTCTTCGCCAGCTGCGCGAGCGCCTCGGTGGCCAGGACGTCAGGCGGCTGATGGCCGAATAGGGCCGCCGCCCCCCAGGGGCTGCTTGGCCGGCAGGCCCACGGCCCGCGGGTACTGGCGGGGGCAGGGACCGGTGGGGGCCAGCACCAGGGCGTGGCGCAGGCCCCGGCCCGCCGGCAGCTCCAGGCGCTCGCAGCGCTCGATCCGCGCCCGCAGCGGGCCCAGGGCCTGCTCCAGGGCGCTCTGGTCGGTGCTGCTCCACTGGCCGCGATACAGCAGGGCCCGGCCGCCTTCCGCCAGCAGGGGCACCAGATATTCCGCCACCACCGGTGCACTGGCCACGGCCCGGGCCAGGGCCCAGTGGAAGCGGCCGCGGCAGTCGCTGCTCTGGCCGCTGCGCTCCACCCGCTCACAGCGCACCTGCACTCGCTCCTCCAGCCCCAGGGCCTGGGCCATTGCCCGCACGGCCTCCACCTTGCGGCCCACCGAGTCCACCAGGGTGAGCCGGGCCCGGGGCAGGGCGATCGCCGCCGCCAGGCCGGGGAAGCCGCCGCCGGTGCCCACATCGATCAGCTCCAGGGGCGCCTCCGCCGCTGGCCCCCGCAGCAGCGGCAGCAGGGGCCAGAGGCTGTCGAACACCTGGGCGATCCAGTAGTCGTCGCCCTCCACCAGGCGGGTGAGGTTGAGCTGGCTGTTCCAGTGGCGCAGCTGCTGCTGCAGTTGCGCCAGCTGCGCGAGCTGGGCGTCGGAGGGCTGCCAGCCCAGCTGCTGCCACAGATCGGGAGGAAGCGTGCTGGCTGCGGTGGGGACCATCCGGTGGGCTGAACGCGGATTCTTCCTAGGATCCTGCACACCGGCCCCTCCTGCCGTTGGCCAGTCACTACACCTTGCTGCAGGTTCCCGAGCAGGCCAGTGCCGATGAGTTGCGCCAGGCCTTCCGCCGCCTGAGCAAGCGCTTCCATCCCGACACCACCAGCCTGCCCGCCAGCGAGGCCGAACAGGCATTCCAGCGGCTACGCCAGGCCTATGCCGTGCTCAGCGACCCGGACGCCCGCCGCCGCTACGACGCCGAGCTGCGCCTGGCCCGGGTCGCCGCCAGCGCTGCGGCCGCCACCCCGGCCAGCCGTCCGGTCAACGGCCCCCCCGCGCCCCCAGTCACCTCCGTCACCTCCGTGCGCCGGGCCCTCTCCGGCGGCGAGTGGCTGGCCCTGCTGCTGCTGGCCCTGGCCCTGGTGTTCAGCCTGGTGCTCGGGGTGGGCCTGGCCCTGGCCCGGGGGGCCGCCTTCAGCACCTGGCCCAGCTGGTTGCCGACCAGCTGATGCAAAGCTGCCCCTGAGGTGTTGATCGGCATGGGCGAGCTTCCCGCAGCGCAAACCCCCCTCTACAACCACCCCCTGCCCGAGCTGGAGCAGTGGCTGCGCCAGCTCGGGGCCGCGCAGCAGCGCGCCAACCCCTGCGTGTGGGACCTGCACCGGCCGGAGTGGAGCGCCCGCATCGAGCTGGCGGTGGAGGAGATCAGCGTGGCCTGGCACGCCGATGGCCAGACGCGCCTGCGCAGCTTTCCCTACGGCCTGTCGCGGGCGGATGCCGAGGCGGCGATCCTGGCCGGCCCCTGAGACCGGGTCAGCGACACATGGCGCTGTCGCGCTCGCTGCCGGGGGCCAGCACACTGCAGTTCACCCAGCGCACCAGCCGCAGCTCCACGTCGGTGAACAGCACCAGGATGCCGCCGCAGATCAGCACCAGCAGCGCGCTCACCAGCCAGTCGCTCTTGCGCATCGGGACGGGGCTACGGAGGAGGGGAGCCCCCAGTGTGGCCCCGACTGGCCTCACTGGCTGACGGCGAGGGCCTCCAGCCGCAGCAGCAGCCGCGGCCCCAGCTGCTGCGCCTGCCACTGCCGGGCCAGGGCCGCCGCGCTGAGGGGCTGCAGCGGCGGCAGTTCGGCCAGCACCGGCACCCCGCCCAGCTGCTCCAGGGTGCGGGGGTTGTCTTCGTGGGGCGGGCCGTTGAGCACCAGGCCGAGCACCGGCAGTGCCCGCTGGCGCAGGGCCTCCAGGCTGAGCAGGGTGTGGTTGAGGGTGCCCAGGCCGCTGCGGGCCACCAGCAGCACGGGCAGCCGCCAGCGCTGCAGCTGCTCGATCTGCAGCCAGTCGCGGCGCAGGGGCACCAGCACCCCGCCGGCGGTCTCCACCACCAGGGGCCCTGCCCCTGCGGGCAGCTCAAGGCGCTCGGGCTCGATCGCCACCCCATCCAGTTCGGCGGCCCAGTGGGGCGAGAGGGGCCGGCTGAGCCGGTAGGCCTCCGGCAGCAGGCGATCGCCGGCCTCCGGGAGCAGTCGCGCCAGGCTGCTGCGGTCGCCCCCACCCTCGAGGCCGCTCTGCACGGGCTTCCAGTAGTGGGCGCCCAGGCCCTGGACCAGCCAGGCGCTCACCACCGTCTTGCCCACATCGGTGTCGGTGCCGCACACCACCAGCCGGGGGGCCTGGGGTTCTGCGCCTAGTTCCGTCGCCGGCCGATCAGCAGCAGCACCGTCCACGTGATCCCCTCAGCACTGGGCCAATGCTGCAGCAGCCGCCGCAGCTCGGCGCTGCCCAGGCGCGGTGCACGGCTGCCCACGGCCCCGATCGCCCGCAGGGAGCCCAGAAAACGGCGGCCGTCCCCCTGGCTGGGGCTGAAGCGCAGCAGCTGGCGGTGGCGCAGCTCCAGGTGCTGCTCCGCCACGGCCAGCAGCGGCGCACTGGCCGGCAGGGCCAGACCGCTGAAGGGCACCCCGGCTCGCGCGGCGGCCCGGTGCCACTGGGGAAAGCTCTCGGCCGTGGGCAGGGCCAGGGCCAGCCAGCCCCCCGGGGCCAGATGGCCGCACCACAGCTCCAGCTGGGCGGCCGGCTGCTCCAGCCACTGCAGGGCGAAGCTGGAGCAGAGCAGGCCGGCGCCCCGCAGCTCAGAGGGCAGACCGGCGTTGAGGTCCCAGTGGCAGTGGCCGTGGCCGCGGGCCAGGGGGCTGGCCGCCAGCAGCTCGGGGCAGAGGTCGAGCTGGAGCAGGGGGCCTGCCAGGCCGTGCTCCTGCAGGGCTTCCCCCAGCAGGCCACTGCCGGCCCCCAGGTCGGCCGCCGGGCCGCCGGGCAGTGCTCCCCCGCCGCACCGGGCCAGCAGGTGGGCCAGCCGCCAGGCCACGGCTCGCTGCAGGCGGGCGTGCTGCCGGTAGGCCTGGGCGCGCCGCCCGAAGCGCTCCCGCACCCGTGCCGTGAAGGCGGCCTCGGCACTGGGCGCCGGCGGGATGGGGGTCAGAGGCGGTCGATCCACGCGGTGAGATCGGCGAGCAGCGGTGTGTTCAGCAGGCAGTGGCCGGCATCGGGGTAGTGGATCAGGGTGGCGTCGGGCCGTTCCTGGCGCAGCAGCGCGCGCACCTCCTTGCCCACGATCCGGTCGGCGCCCGCCTCCACGATCAGGCAGGGCAGCTCCGGGGCCAGGGCAGCGGGAAGCTGCCGGCAGCGCTCCAGCAGGGCCAGATCCTGCGCCAGCCGCTGCCGGCCGCCGGCGCTGAGGGGTGCATCGAGGATCGTGCAGGGCAGGGCGCTGACCGGCGCGGGGGCGGCCGCCTCGGCCAGAAAGGTGCGCAGCATCCCCTCGGCCTGGGGGCCCTGCAGGGCCTCGGCCATGGCCGCCAGGGCCGTCTTCAGGCGGCGCCCCTCCTGGCCGCCGGGGATGAACTGCCCGAAACTGGCCAGCAGCACCACGGCATCGGCCTGGGCCAGCAGCTCCGGCGGCAGCAGATGGGGGCCGAGGGAGTGGCCGATCACCACCCGCCGGCTGGCCTGGGGGTGCCACGGCACCGTGCGGGCCTCCACCGCCCCGTAGCCCCGGTCGGGCATGGTCCAGTGCCAGCCCCGGGCGGCGGCCACGGCGGCGAACGGCTCCCAGCCGCGGCTGTCGCCCGCCCAGCCGTGCATGGCGATCACCTGAACAGTCATGGCGTCCCCAGGGCGTGCAGCAGCCGCTCCAATGTGCCTGGCGGCAGGACGGCCCGCAGCACCAGTCGCAGGCGGGCGCTGCCGGGGGGCACGGTGGGGGGACGGATTGCCACGGCCAGCAGTCCGGCGCGCTCCAGGCGCTGTTGGAGGTCGAGGGCGCGCTGGTCGTCGCCCACCAGCAGCGGCAGGATCGGCCCCTCACCGGGGGGCTGCGGCCAGCCGGCGGAGGCCAGGGCCTGCCGCCAGCGCCGCGCCCGCTCCAGCAGGGCAGGCCCGGCCGGCTGGCCCGCCAGCTCCTGGGCCTGCAGGTGCCGGAGAGCTGCCAGGGCGCCGGCCGCCAGGGGCGGGGCCAGGGCCGTGGTGTAGCGGAACGGCCCACTGAACTGCAGCAGCCACTCCATCACCAGGCCGTCGCCGGCCAGGAAGGCACCGCCGCTGCCGAAGGCCTTGCCGAAGGTGCCGCAGAGCAGGGCGATCCCGGGCACGCCGTGGCCCAGGCCACGCCCCCCGGGTCCCAGCACACCCAGGGCATGGGCCTCATCCAGCAGCAGGGCGGCGCCGTGGCGGGCGCAGAGGGCGGCCAGGGCTGGCACGTCCGCGCTGGTGCCCTCCATGGAATAGAGGCTCTCGACCAGCACCAGCAGCCGTTGGTCGGGCTTTGTCCTGTGGGCGGCGTCGAGCAGGGATTCGAGCTGGGAGAGGTTGTTGTGGCGGAAGCGCTGCAGGCGGGCGCCGCTGGCGCGCACGCCGGTGAGCAGGGAGTGGTGGATCAGCCGGTCGGCCAGCACCAGGCTGTGGCGATCGGCCAGGGCGCCCACGGCCGCCAGGTTGGCCTGGAAGCCGCTGGGGAACAGCAGCACGCGCTCCCGCCCCAGCCACTCCGCCAGCTCCCCCTCCAGCTGGGCGTGCACCGGCCGACTGCCGCACACCAGCCTGGAGGCCCCGGATCCCACCCCCTCGTGGGCCGCGGCGGCCTGGGCGGCGGCCACCACGGCGGGGTGGCCGCTGAGGCCGAGGTAGTCGTTGCTGGCCAGGTCGAGCAACCCGGGCCCCAGGCCCCGCAGCTGCCGCCGGGCGCTGGCGGGCTGGTCCGCCAGCGCCTTGGCCAGGGGCCGCTGCCAGGGGGTCGGTTCGTCCGGGGCGCGGGGCTGGGAGTGGGATGCGGCAGCGCCCATGGGGCTGAGGGTAGGCGGGATGGCCCTCAGCCCACAGGCTGACAGCCGGCATAAACTGCTGTTCTGGCTCCTGGGGGGGGAGATGACAGCTGCTCCGTCCGCACCACCCCTCGATGCCCTTGCACCGCTGCGGCTGCCCCTGGGGCTGCGGCTCACGGCCGAGCAATTCGCCGCCGTGTGTGAGGCCAACAGGGAGGCGGTGCTGGAACTCGATGCCACAGGCCAGATCATTCAGATGACCCCCACCGGTGGTGACACGGGGGCGCGCAATGGCGAGCTCCTGTTTCAGTTGAAAGCGTTTGTGGGCGGGATCGGTGGTTGGCAGGTGTTCGACAGTTCCACCGGCTTCCGCTTGCCGGATGGTTCGGTGCTGAGCCCGGATGCCTCCCTGGTGCGTCTGGAGCGCTGGCGGGCCCTCAGCCCCGAGCAACAGCGGAGCTTTCCTCCCCTCTGTCCGGACCTGGTGGTGGAGCTGGCCAGCCCGAGTGATCAAGGCCTCCGCGGCCTCACTGCCCTGCGCGCCAAGCTGGCCAGCTACCAGGCCAATGGCGCCCAGCTGGGCTGGTTGCTGATCCCCGCCGAGCAGGCCGTGGAGGTCTGGCCAGCCCAGGGGACAGCCCAGCGGCTGGAAGGGGCCACCCGGTTGGATGGCGGAGCCCTTCTGCCTGGGCTGCAACTCGATCTCACGGCGATCTGGCAGGTGTGACCCGCGCCGCCGTGCTGGAGCGTTTCACGCTGCTGTTTCCGCTCTGGACCCTGCTGGCAGTGGCCCTGGCCCTGCCCTGTCCGTGGCTGTTCACCTGGCTGCAGGGACCGCTGATCGTGCTGGCGCTGGCCCTGGTGATGCTGGGCATGGGCCTGGAGCTGGAGCTGGCCGACTTCCAGCGGGTGCTGCGCCGTCCGGGCCCGCCGGCGCTGGGCGTGGCCGCCCAGTTCCTGGTGATGCCGGCCCTGGCGGCGCTGGTGGCGGCACTGCTGCGCCTGCCGCCGCCCCTGGCGGTGGGTCTGATCCTGGTGGGCTGCTGCCCGGGGGGCACGGCCAGCAATGTGGTGACGCTGATCGCCCGGGCCGACGTGGCCCTCTCGGTGGTGATGACCACCTTCAGCACCCTGGCGGCGGTGCTGCTCACCCCGCTGCTCACCGGACTGCTTGCCGGCCGCTATGTGCCGGTGGATGGCTTGAAGCTGCTGCTGGACGTGCTGCAGGTGGTGCTGCTGCCGGTAGTCCTCGGGCTGGGCCTCAAGCGCGGGGTGCCAGCTGTGGCCCGCCGCCTGGGGCCGGTGATGCCGCCCCTGGCGGTGCTGGCCATCGTGCTGATTGTGGCCAGCATCGTGGGCAGCCAGCGCCAGGCGCTGCTGGAGCAGGGCCCGCTGCTGCTGCTGGCGGCCCTGCTGCTCCATGGCGGCGGCTTCTTCCTGGGCTGGCTGATCCCCGCCCTGCTGGGCCAACCCCAGCCGGTGCGCCGCACCATCAGCATCGAGGTGGGCATGCAGAACTCAGGCCTGGCCGTGGTGCTGGCCCGCTCCGGCTTTGCCGCCTCGCCCCTCACCGCCCTGCCAGGGGCGATCTCGGCTGTGGTGCATGCGGTGCTTGGGAGTGTGCTGGCGAGTTGGTGGAGAGGTAGAAATCAGTAGCAAGGATTTTGGAATTTGCAAAAATATTTTCTACTGTGGCTCATTTAATGAGTGTGTTGCGCAAGGCTCAGAGTGCTCAATTAAGTCAGTCGCACGATACATAGCAAATTGTTTGCATTCTAGCAGTAAATTGACGAAATAAGGATTAAATATGCCACAATGTCCCCCTCTTTGTATGGACTGATCTTAATCGCTTAAACACGGTGTCAACGGTATTAACTCTATATATTAGCTCCTTCATTATTGGAGCAGCAAACTCTGAATGCTGCTCAATGCTGCTGATTCTAGTTAGCATGTTTTTGACCATATCGCCTTTTCCTATCCTAAAAGCAGAAATTCCATCAAAGAGATTAACGCGCCCTTCCCAATGGAATGTAGGATTTGCAAGATCTCGGCCATTGCCTGATTGACCGAGAGCAAGCCGTTCTGTTTCATATAGCTTAATAGTATTAATTAATAAAGAAGCTGACATTGCGGTAATCTTTTCATTTGGCTCATCAAAATGATCGACAATGCTGTCACATGCGGACACCAGCCACCGACTGTCAAGCTTTGAGAGAAGTAAAGATCGGTAATCAGTCCACAGCTTACGAAATCTCATTGTTGTATCTGAAATATTGATACCGCGTCTGAGAAAAACATTCAGTAGTGCATGATAAAGTAAGATCTCATTTTGACCGATAAATTCATCCTTAAGCATAATAATATGTAGCTCAATATCTGGCTTTGAGCCAGATGATGGTATAGGTTCTTCGCCTTCTATGATCGTTGTTGCCAGCAAAGACAGAGGAGTGTGCAGTAATTGATCGACTAATGACTGATGAGAGAAATCCATTGTTGACTCCCTTGGTGATGGCTGATGGAGTGAACTGGTTATCTAATTTTCGCTGGCAATGCGTTTAAAAGAAGTGAATTAGTATTTGTCGCGATTAGCAATGCCGACATATGCCATATTGATAAACTATCCATTGTCAAATCTGTGAACTGAATGGAAAAGTAACTGCTTCCTGGCCTATGGTAGAGCATATCCTAGTTTATAGAAGTCTTGCTCATAAAAAGCAATTGCTTTACTCAGCGTTGGGCCGTTTAGATGATGCGACCATATAGAATGCTGGGTTTGACGAAGTCTTGGAATAGCCGCCATTGGGAATGAAAGTTGGCTGCAAATGTTGAGAATATCATGCTCGAAGCTTTCGAAACGGCCTATAAAGTTAGCAACAAAAAGACAGTTGAATTGATGCGTCTGTGGGATTGTGTGATGACGAATCTTCTCTTTAAATGTCTTTCTACGTTCGTCAAAAATAATAGTCTCATCCAAAACGATGGTCATAAACTCATCGAAAGAGAGATGGCACTTACGCAATTGATAAAAGTCAGCCCATGCAGATACTAAGCGATCAAGTGGATGACGTACAAAAGCAAACTTAAACATGGAGTCCCAAGTACTGGGGATATGGCCAAAAACAGGTCCTTCATAACGTGATAACCACAAGCCATTGCGAATGCTCGAGCCACCTGTTTTAGGAATATGAATGAATACACAATCTGGATCGCGTAGTAAAAAGTTAGACATATATCATCCAGCTCCACATACATGGAATGAAATGGTCATTTATTTGAGTCCTAGGAAGAAGTTACTGTTTTCAATCTTTGCAACAGGCTTTGCGATTATATTCCAGCGTCGGCGAGGGACTTTATCGTTGGAAAGAACTGAGTCATCAGACTACCACTGAATCTTTGGATTGTATCGTTAAGATAGTCTTCACTGAGATCGTGTAGCACCTTAAAGTCTTGGTCACTTTTGAAAGCATGAAGACAGTCATGTCTGATATAATCTAAAGGCAATCCAGCAAAGTCAGCGATATCTTGAGCACGCCTGGAAATCTCATTTGTCTTTATTATTAGCAGCCGATCTTGAGGGATTTTATTGAGTGCAGTCAGATTATGAAAGGTCCAATATGACAGGTAGCCTTCAAGTGTATATAGTCCTCTCTCCTTCAAAGCTGCTTCCTGGATAGGGTGAACTAAGTGATCTGATCGAAATCGGAAATCCCTAAATCGCTTCCAAACAGGAGCTGTTTTTGGGAAGCGCAGAGAGTGATTAATAAACGAGTTAAGCCATGTATAGCAATCTCGAATTGTGAGCACAAACTTGGCTCCTGGATACTCAGACAGGAATATGTCTACGAGATATATATTTAGCTGAGATGAATCAACTTCCGCGCGTCCTGTCTGATCCCTTTTTTTTATTAAATCTACAAGCTCAAGCCTCTGATCCTTGGCGGATGCTTGAGATGCCACTAAAGAGATTATCTCTCCAGCGCAGGCTTCGTGGCTCGACTTAATTCGAGAGTCAAACATCTGAGCGATTGTATGCGTACCAGTTTTGGCCGCGCCGATACAAATCAAATGCGTTTTTCGCAGGCATTCGTCCACAGAGCATGCAGAAGGCCCCGTCAAGTCAGTTGCTTTTGCCATTGACGAAAATCTTTTGGTGATCAGTAGAATAGCTTGGCAGATAAAACCAATGTGAGACTCGAACCTATTGCACGTCTCAGTCTGCACGAGACATGATCAAGAAGCCTCAGGCTTGAGCAGGCATTAGGTCTTTGACCTGGGTCCACCAAGACCAAGAGAAGTACCATGCATTAATGAACCAAAGGCCTTTAAAATAAAAGTCATCGATTACTATCGCCTCGTGCTTATCGGAAACATTGTATGCAATGTGGTGGCTTTCAAGGCCCATGCAGCAAATCTTAGCAGTGCTGTAGTCATGGGGATGACAAGGACTGTTTAACAGGCTTGATCACTACGAAGTCGCCCAGAGAGGACATGGAGATCTAATGTCATCTACGCCAAATACTCATGTAATCGACGGCATGGTCTGGGTTCATGGGCACCAAGTCGCTCGGTTCGTGCTTTGCGCAAGGCTTCGCCTACGTCAATTACGAGCAAGCCACGGCCACGAAGCGCACCATGCGCGGGCGATTTTTGGGCGAGATGGAGAAGGTGGTTCCGTGGAAAGCGCTGATTAATCTGATCAAGGCCCACTATCCCAAGACCAACTCCAAGGGTGGTCGGCCGCCCTATCTGCTCGCAACTATGCTGCGTTTCCAACTTATGTAGCAGTGGCATGACCTCAGCGATCCAGCGAAGGATGATGTGCTCATTGAAGGGCCGACAATGCACCGTTCGTTGAGATCGACATGATCAGCGACCATATCCCTGATGAGATCACGATTCTCGCGTTCCGGTACCTAATGGATGAGCATGATCTTGGCAAGCAGATCTTTCAGGTGGACAAAGCGGACCATAAAGCCAACGGCATGGCGATACAGCAGGGCACGATCATCGATGGAATCTTGATCCCGGCACTAAGCGATACCTCTACGAGGACGAAGCCTGAGTGAGCCGGAGGCGAAAGAATTAGAATAAGAAGAGGGATTCTGGTACGCACAAGAGATGCAAGCGAAAGCATTGGTATCTCGGTATGAAGGTCCACATCAGAGTGAATAGCGTGGGTAGTCCCATCCACTTAGTGGAAATCACGGCTGCCCATGGGCAAGATCTCACCTAAGCCCCTGATCTCCTGCACTGTGAAAAGACCTTCGTCTACGAGAATGCCGACTACCAGCGAATCGAGAAGCGAGACGAGATGCAATGCCGGTGGATCCGCTTCCTCGTTGCCATGCAACGAGGGAAGCTTTGAGGGCTGCCAGACATGCCGGAGGGTCGATCGGATGATCTGAACGATACTGCCACAGCGAATATCCGAGCAAGAGGAGAGCATCCTTTTCGGCTGATCAAGTACTAGGTTGACTTTCAGAAAACTAGGCTGCGTAGAATGCACAGAAACCCTCCGAAAACTGGATGTGCTGACAGATCTCTCGAACCCTATTCATAACTCTTCGCACGTTGCTATCTAGCACTTGATCGTGGGACTAGTGTATCCATGTGGGCTGCATAATTCTCCATATGAATAAGTACAGTTGGCGAGAAAGCGAAATCATGCCGCTCTAATTTAGATCCGCCAAAATTAGTTTACTTGTAACCCTGGGTGGGCAGCAGTGTTATTAGGCGGCCATAATGCAAGTTCTCCACGTTCTCATTCCGAAAATTGCGGAGCGGGAATGCTGGAAGTCACAAAAGATTATTGATCTTGTATAATAAGAGCTGTTCGGTGGTTCGCCTGCTATTAGGGATGCTTATTTTGCGACTCCCGGGGTTGACGCGTGGGGAAAGCGCACTTAAGATGCGGGAAATGTTAAACTCATTGTGACTCGACTCATGGCTAACGAACCTGCTGTCGCAGGGTTGATTTCTGGGCTTTGCCTAGGCATAGGGCTTGCTTGTTCGCCAGCGAATGCTGCAATTGTTATCGATACTACTACGCCCACAGGAGTTTTTGGGAATTCTGCAGCTAACACAACGAGTCAATTTTCCAGTAATGGTGTCAATTTAACGTTTTTTAATCCAGGTAGTCCCAATCCCACAACTGTTTCCAGGACCGTTGCATTAGGAACTACTTCTCTCCCAAGTGGTGGTACCTGTCTCGGAGGCAGCAGGTCAAACGTGTCTAATGCTGTTTGCGGAAATCCCAGTAATACGCCAAGCCCCCAGATAAATTCGATTGATTTTAAATTTAATACAGATGTTAATATTACTGCTTTTACGGTAAAAGCTAGAGCCGACACTGCTGACGGAACGCCCGTCAATACTGTAGTTTCAACTTGGAATTCTGGTTTTGGGACTCCAACTCCATTCACATTTACAGTTGATACGGCAAACTCGGATGTATCCGCAGCCGTTTTCAGGATAACAAACTATAATCCCGTGTTTGCACCTATCTTTGCCAAAAGTGAAACCACTGTAAGAGTCAGTTCGTCATTCACTTTGGGTAATATGGATTATTGGATTGATTCAATGACCGTCGAGTATGTCCCAGGGCCTCTTCCTGTTCTTGGGCTTGGGTCGGCCATCGTGTGGTCAAGAAAGTTGAGGCGCAAAGCGAAGCAAATCTAGTCTTTTAATTGATGAGCCTGCTCTTTCTTAATATTCTAAAAGCGTAGTACTACGCTTTTTTTATGAGAAAAATTATCTGGCTTGCTTGGCTTCAGGGGTGGGAGCAAGCTCCTGGGCTTGTAACCTCCTGTCTGGCAAGCTGGCAACGCTTCAATCCTGAATGGGAAGTCAGGCCGCTTTCACTGGCTGATGTGCGACTCCTCTTGGATCTACCTGACCTCACAGGTAAAGAAATAACAGCAGCGTCTTTTTCTGACTTAGTAAGAATCTCGCTTCTCAATGAGTATGGGGGAGTCTGGGCTGACGCTACTCTCCTTTGTCGGCGACCTCTGGATTCCTGGCTCCCTTCTTTGCTTGGAGAGGGGTTTTTTGCATTCCACCGACCTGGTCCTGATCGGGAGATCTCAAGTTGGTTTCTTGCGTCAAGTGAACCTGGCAATTTGATCATTTGGCGCTGGCATGATCTGGTCCAGGCATTCTGGAAATGTCATAGTCAAACAAGTGATTATTTCTGGTTCCACCACTTGTTTTCTCAATTGTCTGTCTCAGACCCTCTGTTTAGGCAAAGTTGGTCCCGCGTTCCCAAAATCAGTGCCGTTCCCTGTCACCGAGCCCAGAGGCTTGGATTAGATGCTGATAATCCCAAAGCTTTGGATCAAATTAAAGAAGAAGCCGCTCCAGTCCTCAAGTTGACTCATCGATGTGATTCAGGATTGCTCAAACGCAGTTGTCTTTTGTCATGCTTGTTGCGGGACTTGCCTCCTGCCAAGCTGCCTCGGCCAAATTGGCCACAGGCTCGCTCTAATCAGCCATCTCCCCGTATCGCTGGGTTGGCGGTGAGCACTGAGAACCTTGGAGATCATATCCAGATCCAAGCGGCTAACGTTCTGCTTAGCCGTCTTTGGGGCTCTCCTTCTGTTCGCATTGATCGTGACAACCAGATCGCTTCGCTAGGCTCTGTTGACAGGCTTGCAGGTCGTCTGCCGATCGTGATGAATGGTTGGTTTAAGACCAACCCTGAGGAGTGGCCCCCCCATCCTGATCTGAATCCAGCTTATGTGGGATTTCACCTCCGCCCATTCCAATGCCCCACTCTCTTGAGCGAGGCTGCTATTGAGCATTATCGTAAATATGCACCTATTGGATGTAGAGATATTTGGACCATGAAGCTCCTTGAGTCCCATGGGGTTAGTTGTTATCTGAGTCACTGTCTTTCTCTCGCTTTCCCGAGGCGGGTGTGCCTTTCGATTCCGGCTGGAGAAGTGTTTGTGGTCTCTCGAGACCCGCGTATTTGCGCTTATGTGCCAGCCGATATTGGGCCTTATACGTACATTTCGCACTATTCTGGTTGTGCTGATTTTAATTTTAATCTCCTGCTCGCGCAGAATCTGCTCCGACTCTACGCCTCACGGGCTAAGCTTATCGTCACTACCTTGCTTCATTGTGCTCTTCCCGCGATCGCCATGGGCATACCAGTAGTGATGGTGTGGCCACTGAACCCTCCAAATAGGAGGAAGTCTGACAGTCAGAGATTTTCTTCCCTGGCAGGGATGACGATTATCCATGACGTTTCCGAGCTATCGACTTTAGACTGGAACGTTAAATCGGTTGGCTGTGTCGCTGAAAAGTTGTCTGCATATGATGGCTTTGTCCGTGCGACAAAGGCTTGGAATCTACCTCCGGCTGAGCTGTCATGGAGGCTTGCCCCTTCCTCGGTGCTTCCTCCGCCGGCTTAGTCAAGTTCTTCATTGGCTTCATTTGGTTGTAGCGTATATTTGGGACTTTGATCTGGCGTGAATTTGTAGTCAGTGTGTTATGACTGGTATGTTGCATAGGCGAGCCCGCTTTTTGAGATGACAGGGTTTGCTGAAGCCGCGTGTTTAGATTGCGGTATCGAATTGTTCCCCTTCCCCCTCGACCCCTTCCAGCTCGAGGCGATCGATGCGCTGAACCAGGGCCACTCGGTGGTGGTGAGCGCCCCCACGGGCAGCGGCAAGACCCTGGTGGGCGAGTACGCCATTCACCGCGCCCTGGCCCACGGCCGCAAGGTGTTCTACACCACGCCGCTCAAGGCGCTCTCCAATCAGAAGCTGCGTGATTTTCGCGAGCAGTTCGGCGCTGAGCGGGTGGGCCTGCTCACCGGTGATCTCAGCCTCAACCGCGAGGCCCAGGTGGTGGTGATGACCACCGAGATCTTTCGCAACATGCTCTACGCGGAGATCGACCACCCCGACAACGACCCTCTCGAAGGTGTGGAGGCGGTGGTGCTCGATGAGTGCCACTACATGAACGACTCTCAGCGCGGCACCGTGTGGGAGGAGTCGATCATCCACTGCCCATCGTCGATTCAGCTGGTGGCCCTCTCGGCCACGGTGGCCAATGCCGGCCAGCTCACCGACTGGATTGAGGCCGTGCACGGCCCCACCCGGTTGGTGCACAGCGACCACCGGCCCGTGCCGCTGGCCTTCAGCTTCTGCAGTGCCAAGTGGCTCCATCCCCTGCTCAACGAAGCCGGCACCGACCTGCACCCCAACGCCAAGGTGTGGCGTGCCCCCAAGGGCAACCGCCGCAAGGGCCCGAAGGTGCCCAAGCCGCCCCAGCCCGAGGCCCCGCCCCTGGGTTTCGTGGTGGCCCAGATGGCCGAGCGCGACATGCTGCCGGCTATTTATTTCATCTTCAGTCGCCGTGGCTGCGACAAGGGTGTGCGCGACCTGGGCAAGCTCTGCCTGGTGTCCCCGGACGAGCAGGAGCGCATCCGCGCCCGGCTGGAGACCTTCGTGGCCGCCAGTCCTGAAGCGGTGCGTGAGGGCCATGACGAACCCCTGCTGCGCGGCATCGCCTCCCACCACGCCGGCGTGTTGCCCGCCTGGAAGGAGCTGATCGAGGAGCTGTTCCAGCAGGGGCTGATCAAGGTGGTGTTCGCCACCGAAACCCTGGCGGCCGGCATCAACATGCCCGCCCGCACCACCGTGATCTCCGCCCTCTCCAAGCGCACCGAGCGGGGCCACCGGCCGTTGATGGGCAGTGAGTTCCTGCAGATGGCGGGCCGGGCCGGCCGGCGCGGCCTGGATTCCCAGGGCTATGTGGTGACGGTGCAGAGCCGCTTCGAGGGGGTGCGCGAGGCGGGTCAGTTGGCCACGGCGCCGGCCGATCCGCTGGTGAGCCAGTTCACGCCCAGCTACGGCATGGTGCTCAACCTGCTGCAGCGCTACAACCTGGCCAAGGCCCGCGAGCTGGTGGAGCGCAGCTTCGGCCGCTACCTGGCCACCCTCGACCTCAAGGGCGATCAGGAGTCGATCGCCCAGCTCCAGCAGCAGCTGGCCTCCCTGGAGGCGGGCGCCGATGGCGGCGAGGTGCCCTGGGACGACTTCGAGGACTACGAAAAGCGGCGGGGCCGTCTGCGCGAGGAGCGGCGCCTGCTGCGCACTCTCCAGCACCAGGCCGAGGAAACCGTGGCCCATGAGCTCACCCTGGCCCTGCAGTTCGCCAGTGAGGGCTCCTTGCTGAGCCTCAAGGCGCCGCCCCTCAAAGGACGAATCACGCCGGCGGTGCTGGTGGCGAAGGTGAAGGGCCCGGGCCAGTTCCCGCTGCTGTTATGCCTCACCGACGACAACCTCTGGATCCTGCTGCCCTGCAGTGCGGTGGTGAGCCTGCATGCCGAGCTCAGCTGCCTGCAGGTGAGCCAGGTGGAGCCGCCCCAGCTGCAGCGCGCCGGCGAGCACCACCACGGCAACCAGGCCAGTGGTGGCCTGGCCCTGGCGGTGGCCTCGATGGCCCGTCGCCACGACATGGCCACCCCGCAATACGACCTGGCCGGCGAGGTGCAGGAGCAGGCGCTGCTCGTGCAGCGGCTGGAGGAGGAGCTGGAGCTGCACCCGGCCCACCGCTGGGGCGACCGCCGCCAGCTCAAGAAGCACCGCCGCCGCATGGAGGAGCTCCAGCAGGAGATCGAGGAGCGCCAGCGGCTGCTGCACTTCCGCTCCAACCGCCACTGGGACACCTTCCTCACCCTGATCGAGGTGCTGCGCCACTTCGGCGCCTTGGCCGGAGCTGAGGGCCTGGAGCCCACCGAGGTGGGCCGCACCGTGGCCGCCCTGCGCGGCGACAACGAGCTGTGGCTGGGCCTCGCCCTGATGAGCGGCCACCTCGATGCCCTCGATCCCGCCGAACTGGCGGCCGTGCTGGAGGCAATCTCCACCGAGGTGAACCGTCCGGATCTGTGGTGCGCCTGGTCGCCGCCGCCGGCGGTGGAGGAGGCCCTGCACGACCTGCGCGCGATCCGCCGCCAGCTGGAGCGCCAGCAGGAGCGGGCCAGGGTGGTCTTCCCGCTCTGGTGGGAGCCGGAGCTCACCGGTCTGGTGCATGCCTGGGCCTGCGGGGCCGGCTGGAGCGAGGTGATCGCCAACACCTCCCTCGACGAGGGCGACGTGGTGCGGGTGCTGCGCCGCACCGTGGATCTGCTCGCCCAGATCCCCTACTGCGAAGTGGTGAGCCAGCAGCTGCGCGATAACGCCCGCCGGGCCCTCAAGGCGATCAACCGCTTCCCGGTGTGCGAGCTGGTGGATCTGGTGCCATGAGGCTCGAGCAGCGCCGGTTCACCCCCATTCCCCTCACCCCCGCGGCCACTCCTGAGCAGCTGCACCTGTTTCTGGCCAAGCCCCTGCGCCCCCTGCGGGGGCTGCTCGATCCCAGCCGTCTGCAGCGGGCTGATCCTGATCCCGCTGGCGACACCTACCGATACACCTCCAGGCCCTATGGCGTGGCCGGCTGGACCCTGCAGCCGCGGGTGCTGCTGCGCGCCCGTTACGCCGCGGGTGAGCTGCTGATCGAGCAGCTCGAATCGCGGGTGCAGGGGCTGGGGGCCTGGCAGGAACGGCTCAGCTTCGGGCTGGAGGCCCGCATCCGGCCCGGAGAAGACCCCGAGCGGGGCAGCGCCGTGCTGGAGGCCCAGGCCCGGGTGTGGGCCGAGCTGCCGGCGGCGGCGGCGGTGGCCGGCCCGGTGCTCAAGCTCGGCCTGCAGCAACTGCTCGACCGCCTGGAGCGCCGCTGCCAACGCGGCCTGCGTAGCAGGGCAGAAGCCTGGCTGGAACGGTGCGGTTAGCTTGAATCCACTTCGCTCGCCGCATGGGTTGGTCGCGCCACGCTCCCTGGTGCTGCATGTGGGCATCCACAAGACGGCCTCCACCTACATCCAGCACCGGCTCAAGGCCAACCAACCCTTTCTGAGCCAGCAGGGCCTGCTTTACCCCAGGCGCCGTTGCGAGCACCTTCAGCTGGTCAAGGCCCTGCGTCTCGGCGACTGGCAGCCCTGGGAGCAGCTGCTGCGTTCGGCTGAACGGAAGGGAGGGCGCGCCCTGATTTCGGCGGAAATTCTCTCCCTTGTGCTCACGGAACCCAGCCGCCAGGGCCCGGGTACCCTGCTCGCCGACCTCCTGCAGCTGCTCACGCGGATGGACATGCAGCTGGAGCTGGTGGCCTTCATCCGTGATCAGCCCACCTACCTCAATTCCCGCTACACCCAGCTGCTCAAGCGCTTCTATCTCTCTCTCACCTTCCAGCGCTACGTCCAGCAGACCCTGCTGCACGGTGGTGAAAGCCGTTGCGATTACATGGAGATGTTCAGTGAGGTTCTGGAGCGACCCGAGGTTCGCTGTCATTTCCTGCCCTTTCGCAGCGGCGAAACGGATCCCTGCCAACGGCTGCTGCAGGCGATCGGCGTCTCCGATCTGGAAGGCCTCACCCCGCTTCCCGCTGAGGCCAACGTCCAGCCCGGATGGCAGGCGGTGTGGATCGCGCAGCGGGTCAGTCGGCAATTGGCTGAGCAGCATCCCCACGCCTGGGGCGATTCGTCCGCCAAGCTGCGCATGCGCGAACGGCTGGAACGAATGGCCGCTGAACAGGGCTGGCAGGCCGAACCGTTCCAGGGGCTGACTGAGAGCCTGCTCACCCAGATCGAGGAGCGTTACCGTTCCAGCAACGACCTCTTTGCGCGCCGGGTGTGGGGCTGCGGGTGGCGTGAGCTGTTCCCGCGGCCCATACCGCCGGCCATGCCGATGCGCCCCCGCAGCCGGGAGGAGCGCCAGCAGTTGCTGGCCCTGGTCGATGACGTGCTGAAGGAGGGCATCCAGCCCGTCTCGGCGCCGGTTCAGGGCTGAGTGAGCAAGGCGAAGGGAAGCCGCTGGAAGGCGATGCCGTCGTGGCGACGGTCCTTGCCGCGCCGCTTTTCATGGCTGGCTCCCGACTCCACCAGCAGGGCCACATCCCCATTGGCAAAGCGGGCCAGGTCGCTGTAGCCGCTGAAACTGCCGGGTCCCTGGCCGTAGCCGAAGCCCCGGCTCCAGTTCCGGCCGTTGTCCCGGCTCAGCCGCAGCCGGCCGTTGGTGCGCAGCAGGGGATCGGCGGGGTTGGCGAACAGCAGCGTGGCCTGGCGGTCGGCCCCGAAGGCATAGGTGAGCAGGCTGGCCTGGCAGCCATTGGCCGGTTCGATCAACTGGGGGTCGGGGGCACTGCTGGCCATCGTCTCGCCCCCGTCCCTGCTGATGCTCACCACCCGCTGGCCGCCGCTGCGGCTGTTCAGCATCAGGCTGCCATCGCCCAGTTCGGCCACCGCGCACTCGCTGGAGGGCCGGAAACCGGCGATTGCACCCACCCGCCAACTCTGGCCGCCGTCGTCGGAGAGCAGCAGGTGGGAGGCGCTGCCGGCCCCGGCAACGCTGTGGCGCGCCGGCACCACGATCCGGCCTGCGGCCGGCGCCAGCCGCTTCACAATCCCATGGCCTGGGCCGATGCCGTACCACGGCTTCCAGCCCGGCAGCCGCACCTGGTCGGTGATGTCGCGCGAGCGGGTCCAGCTGAGCCCGTCGTCGTCGGAGTGGGTGACCCGCAGGAAGCGCTTGCCCCGGTCGGCTTCCCGTTTCACCGAGGCATTCCACATCCAGAGCAGCAGAATCCGCCCGCCCGGCAGCACCACCGGCAGGGGGATCTTGCAGGGGTTGGGCCCGTCGTTGGCAAGCACCTGCAGGGGCCCCCAGCTGCGGCCGCCGTCGCTGGAGCGGCGCAGCAGCACGTCGATGTTGCCCTCGTCACGGCAGTTGTCCACCCGCCCGCCGCAGAAGGCCAGCACCGTGCCGCGCTCACTCACCGCCAGCCCCGGTGTGCGGTAGCAGCTGTAGCCACCCTGCCCAGACTCGAACGGCAGGCTGAGCAGCCGCTGGTCCGATCCCCTGGCCCGACCCAGAGCCGACTGCTCCCTCGCCAGCAGACCCACGAGGCTGCCGCTGGTCAGGCCGATCAGCAGTTGGCGGCGTCGCAACGGAACCTCCCAGGGGAGGCCAGGCTAGGTTGGCCCGGTGCTTCGGGATGGCTGGCAGCGGCATGGCTCTGCGTTCCACAGATGCGTTGCCTGCCTCCGCCCAGGTGACAGCTTCAGACCATCAGCCGGTGCTGGCGCTGAAGTCTGCCTCCAAGGATGTGGTGGAGGGAGCCAATCACCGCTACCCGGCCTTTCGCAACCTCTCGCTCACCATCAATCGCGGTGAAAAGCTCTGCGTCTTTTCCCTGAACGGGTCAGAGTCCCGAATGTTGGTGGCCTGCCTCAGTGGTGTTGAGCCACTGGATTCGGGTCAATTGGAACAGTATTCCTCCGTGTCATGGCCGGTGGGCAGCAATGACGCTTTTTCCAGCAAGTTGAGTGGCTATGTGAACGCAAGATTTGCGGCTGATATTTATGGTTCCGGCGCTCGGATTGAAGATGATATGCGGCTGATTCGGGAGCTGGCGGGTGTTGACGATGAACTGTTTCACAAGCCCCTCAGCAGTTGGCCAAGTCAGGCCAAAGATGCCCTCAAGCTGGCAGTTTCCCTTGCATTTGAATTCGACGTCACCATGGTTGGCCGGGTTGGCAACTGGGACCACCGCGCCATCCACCCCAGAGCTGTGCGCCTGCGGCGGCTTTTTGAGGAGCGCATCGCCGGACGCACCCTGGTGATTTCTGGCAATGGCCAGCAGAATCTGGCCCTGGACTATTGCGATGACGGTTTGGCTTTGGTGGGCGGTGATGTTGTTTACCGTGGCGATCCCGAAGTTTGTGCGGCCTTGATCAAAGAAGTGGCAAGCCGGGAGAAGCAGAAGCGCCGGGCCAGGGTCAAGGCCCGCATCAGTGGCCTGCTGGAGGCTGATCGTGACGAGGACCTTGACGACGAGGCCGACACCGCCAGCCGCAGTGAGTCCGTTTGAGAGGAGATGGTGTCAACCTCTTCAAGCGGGCGCCTGCTCACCATCCACGCAGGGACGCACAAAACAGCCAGCTCCTACATCCAGAGCCGGATGGCTGCAAATCGGCAGCTGCTGGGGCGCCTGGGGTTGCAGCTGCCCTATCCGGATGGCCTTTCGCGAAAGCACAAGCCCCTGGCTGCGGCCCTGGGCAAAGGTCGCTGGAAGCCCTGGCACCGCCTGTTGGGCGGTGAGGCTGCCCAGCTGCTGTTGAGCGGCGAACAGTTCACCCAGCCCTTAGCTGAGCCCGCCACCCTGGATGCTCTGCTGAAGGTTCTTGGTAAGTGGGGGTTTCGCTTGCGGGTGGTGGTGTTTCTCCGGGATCAGCCCGACTACATCAATGCTCGCTACGTTCATTCAACTCGGCGGCTCTATCATCACCAGGATTTTGACTCTTATGTGCGCGTTCAGTTGAGCGAACGTCGACACATCTATGACTACGACCACCTGTTCGGCCAACTGACCCGCCACCCAGATGTCACTAGCGAGTTCCTCCCCTATGGCAGTGGTTTTGGCGATCCGTTCACGCGCATGATGGAGACCATGGGCTGGCCTGAGCCGCAGTGGGGCTGGGCTTCCGCCGATCCCCACAAGGGAAATGTGCAGCCTGGCTGTCAGGGTGTGTGGTTGGCCCAGGCCATCGGAGAACGCCTGGCGGCCCTGGGGATTGATGGCAAGCGACTGGCCAATGCGGGCGCGGTGGTCCGTCGGATTGCCGAGCGGCAGGGCTGGCAGGACGACCGCTACTGCGGCTTTGATGGCGCTGCCGCCGAGGCGGTGTCAGCCCACTACAGCGAGGCCAATGATCGTTTCGCCCAGCGGGTGTGGGGCTGCCGCTGGCGCGATCGGGTGCCCATGGTGCCGATGGAGCACAGGGTTTTCGAGCTGCCTGCCGATGCAGAGGAGCGCCGCCGCCTCCATGATCTGATTGGGCAGGCACTTCAGGATCTGGGTCGACAGAATCTCTGTGTGCGCCGGGCACTGAAAGCTTCGCCCCTTAACATCGAAACTCGCCCTGTGGCTTGAGCTGATGCCCCGCCGTCGTACACCTCAATCCATTCTTGCCCAACTGCTGCTGCAGCTCAGGATTGTTTCGGCTGTGGCGAAGAGGGAAATGCACCTGCGGGCTGCTAAGGGGGTCTTTGGTTTGATCGGGGTTTTCATTGAGCCCTTGGCACTGATCGGCACTTTCCTTGCGCTGCGTGTTCTGATCCGAGGGGCGGGTGATGGAACATATATGAATCTGGTGCTATGGCTGGCGATGGGATTTGTGCCGTTTTTCATGTTTGCTGATATTGCGATCAAGGCACTGAGTGGGGTGGAAAAGAACAGCACGCTCTATTTTTATAGCAGGGTTCGACCGCTGGACTCTTTGATGGGGAATGCGCTGTTGCTAGCCCAGATCTTTGGCCTGTTGTTGTTGTTGTTCGTGTTCCTCACCGGTTTGTGGGACTGGCGCTTTCCCATCGTGGATCTTGGACAGGCTATCTTTATCTTCTTCGGCATTGCCCTGCTTGGTTTTGGTGTAGGTCTTACCACCTTGATAGTTGGCCATCGCCTCCCCATTTTGGCATGGATTGTGCAGTTGTTCTTGCGCAGGATACTGCTGTGGACGTCCTGCATCTTTTTCCCAATCAGCATCATTCCCGATGCGTTAAGACCTTGGATTCTATGGAATCCTATGGCTCACGGTGTTGAGTTGCTGCGAATGGCTGCCAATCCGGCTTACCCCGCTCCTGGTGTCAGTGCTCTGTATTTTTGGTCGTGGGTATTTCTCTCTGTTGGCATTGGTCTTTTTGTCTATGGAAATAACGAGGAGTTGTTGGTGGCGGCAGAAGGCGGTGGTTCGGATGAGGAGGGCGATTCGATCGACATCTGAAGCAGTGATATCCCCTGGGTGGACTTTTGAGCTGCGATTTGGTTTTGCGAAAACAGTTCTGTTATAATCTCAGAAAATCCAGTAGGCTCGAATTGGTTCAGCCCCTCTTGCCTCGATCGAAGGCCCGCATCCCCGACCCTGCATCAGCCAGTGCTGTTGTTCTGGTGCCGGTGCGGCGCTGGGCTTCTTCCATCAAGCGCGCGATGGGAACTTGGGTGAGCACCATCAGGTTGGCCGGCTCTGGTGAAGCAGCCGACGATGGCAATGGCGATCCGCCCAGGCCAGCCAATGGCGCCGGTGACTCTCCTTATCCCGGCTCCATCTCTGGTTTGGGCCTGAGGCAGCGCCTGAAGGAACCGCTCCAGCCGATCACGCGTATTCCAGTGCCCTTGCTGTTGGCAGGGATGGTGCTGCTGGGATCGGCACTTTATTTTTTCCATATTGGTCGCAATCGCTATCAGGCTCAGGCGAGCTTCATCGTGCGCCTGCCTGAGGCTCCCTCCGCCTCCCCTACCAGCCTGCTGGGGAATCCCCTGGCGGGCCCCACGATGTTGGGGTCCCTGGAAGACGGCCGCTTTTTGGCAGTGTATCTCACTTCCCCGGAAGTGATGAAAAAAGTGTTCCTCTCCATGCAGCCTGACAAGGCCTGGGGCCGTAATGGTCGCGACCCATTTGCGGGTATCAAGCCCAATGCCAATTCGGATGAACAGCTGCAGTTCTTCAGGCGGCAGGTTTTTGTGGTGCCCCAGGATCTCACTGGTGTGATCAATCTCACCACGGTGGGCCTGGCTCCGGAGCCTGCCTATCGCCTTAACCAGCTACTGCTGCGCGAGGCCGAATTATTCCTCAACCGAGTGAATCAGGAGATCAGTGCAACCCAACAGCAGTTTGCTGAACAGGAAGTGCAACGTGCCCGCCAGCGGCTCGACCGTGCATCCCTCGCTTTCAATGCTTTCAAAAACCAATATGGTGAATTGAATCCCCAGCAAACTGCCACTGGTACGAGCACATATCTCACCATGCTGGAGAGCAAGCTGGTCGAGCTCAAGGTGCAGGAGGCCAGTCTCAAGCGTCAGTTCAAAGACTATTCCACTCCGGAGGTGGCTAACGTCACCGATCAGGTGAAGGAGTTGGAGCGCCAGATCGAGCAAGAACGCGCTGATGTGGTCAATCCTGAAGGGCGCGATCTCAATCGCCTGGTGGCGGAAGGTTCAAAGCTCGAGACCGAGGTGATCCTTGCCACGGAGGCTCTGAAGTCGGCCATCAACGCAGCGGATAATAGTCGTCAACGCAGCCAGCAGCAAGTGAAGTTCCTGGTGCGATTGGCGGAACCTCAGATCCCGGAGCTCCAGCATCTGGATTGGCGTTGGAAGGGTTTCCTTGCCACTATCGGCATCATTGTTGCTCTCTGGGGTATTGGCTCCTTCACCCTGGGTGTTGTCGATCGACGCTGATTCCTGGTTCAACTCTGATCACCGTTGACATCAAAACCCTACGGTTGGCTAGATCGTTCCCAGGCTCTGGCCGCAGCGGAACTTGCCGCTACCCGGCTGCGCGCCAGGATCGAAGCCAATCCGCAAGAGCCTGGTCGCAATCTGCGTCGAAGTGAGCTTGCCCTGCTGGGAGATCTGCATTGGCCACGGATGCATCACGCCTGGATTGAGCCCCGAGACCCAGGTCCAGATGTGGTTTTTCTAACAGTGGCTAACGACCGTTTCTATCGTGGACTGGAAGCTCTTCTGCTGAGCCTGCTTGATTGCTATCCGCTGCTCAGTGCACCATTTGTTGTGCTGCATGATGGCACCCTGGATACTTTTCTACAGCGCCGACTCGCCGATCTCTATGGCAATCTTGAGTTCGTTCAGCCCTCTCCACCGTGGGCTTCAGCTCTGCCCACCAGTTCCCTGAATCAGCGGCGTATCGGCGTTTTGGGATATCTCAATACCCATGCTCTCAGCTTGCGTGGTTACCGCCGGGTGGTGGTTCTGGATGCAGACTTGATGGTCACCGGCGCCCTCGATCCCCTCTGGACTGAGACGGATGATTTCATGGCGGTTCCGGATTGTGGTGAGCGTCCCTGGGCCGCTGTCTCGCCCCTCACCGGCAAGCCCGTGCTGAATTCCGGAGTGATTTCCATCCCGGCAACAGCACTGTCTGCTCAGTCCCAGGCGCGCATGGACCAGTTGGTGCGCAGTGCCGCTCAGCCGGCCTGTCCGCTCCTGGATCGTTTTGCTGATCAGAAGGTCTGGAATCTGTTTCTCGCGGACCAGCCCCTGCAGTTGATGCCCCTCAATTTCAATTGCAATGTGAAGTATCTGGTGCAGTATCTGGGGGGATGTGCTGAGGAACTCTCGGTGGTCCACTTCGCAGGCCCCAAGCCCTGGCTCACCTGGCCATGGGTGGCCCCAGACGTGGCTGAGCAGAGGCCCGATGCGGTGACCGACCCCCTGTTCTGGAACCGTCTGTACCGCCAGCTCCTGCGTCGCTGGCGGCTCACCCTCTTCCGCCGCCTGCAGCCGCAGCCCTTGCCACCCCAGCCGGGTCCTGCCCAGCTCGCCAGCACTCCGCTGGCCTTCCTGCGTGAGAACACACCATCTGCTGGTTGTCGCCATCTTCTGGTCGCCGACCCGTCGGTCTTCGCTGAGCAGTGGCCCGCCTCGCCCCGCTGGCCCGCTGACTGGTTGGAGGCGATGGCCGCCGTGGCCCCGCTCACGCTCTGGGCGCCCTTCGAATGGGAACCCGCTCTGCGGGTGCTCCCCCTTCCTCCAGGAGCCTGCTGGCGCTGGCTTCTGATCGAGGCGCCCTTCAGCCCCGCCCTCGAGCAGGGTGAGGATCTCCTGGCGGCGGATTCCCCCTGTGGGGGAGGCTTCGATCCCTGGAGTGAGCCCCCCTTGATCGCCCTGGAGTGGGCGGTGCGCCGCCAGCTGCAGGCAGCGGGGGCTGAGTCCGTGGCCGGACTTGCCGGGCAGTGCTCTTAAGATCTACGGAAGAAAAAAAGCAAGAGATGTCCAAGGCTGCAGCCAAGACCAAGCGTGGCCGCAGCTTCTGGTCTCGCCTGCGAGCGCCCTTCCTCCGCCTGGGTGCTCTTGCCTCCAAGGGGGGCTCGCAGACAGCCAAACGGCGCGGCCGATCATCCAGGTCGGCTGGGCTTCGGGGGTTCGCAGAGAAGCGCAGCCTCGCCCAGTGGAAGGAGCTCCGGCGCCGCACCACCGCCGAGGTGAAGGCCCACCTGGCTGAACAGCAGCCGGTGCCGGCGATCAAGAAGCTCACCCGTGCCCTGTTGGAGGATCCCCAGCACGCTGCCTACCACGAGCTGCTCAAGAAGGCGGTGGAGCAGCGGCGCCAGCGGCGCATCAAGGCCGGCCGCAAGGATCCCTGGGCCGAGTTGCCCAAGGACCTCAAGCAGGACGCCCTGCAGCTGGAGGCCTTCACCGCCTACGTGGATGAACTGGAACAGCTGTTCGACAAGCTGGGCGTCCCCCCGTTGAGTGCCCCTCCTCCGCCGGACATCGCTGAGCGACGCAAGCCAGCCAAGGCAAGCTCAGCCAAGGCCCAGGGCTGAGCGGGGAGCGCCCGTTCCTACCCTTGCCCCTTCAGGCGGTTCAGCAGCTCCCGGGCCCGGACTGCAAAACTGTGCCGGGTCCGCACCTCACGGGCAATCCCGATCAGCTTCCGGGGCTGGGCACGCAGGTCGGCAGCACGCTCCAGGCTGGTGATCGGATCGCCCCCCGCAAGGTGGACCACCACCGCCGCTTCCAGCTCGGGCGGGCATCCCGGGGCCGCGTCGGTGATCACGGGCACCCCACACGCCAGCACATCAAACACGCGGTTGTTGAGGTACCCGTAATCGGCCATGGCCTGGTGGTGGTCGTTGAGTACGGCCAGGGCCCGCCGGTAGCGCGAAGGCAGCCTGTGGTTGGCGATGCTGGTGGCCTTGGTCTGCAGGCCCAGAAGCTCCCAGCCTTCGCCGATCAGCTCCAGCGGCAGGCCTGCCCTGTGGAACGCGGTCACGATCGGCCTGCTCACTCCCCGGGTGTTGCCCACAAACAGCAGGCTTCCCGTGGCCTCTTCGGGAGGGCCGAAGTGCTGGAACCCCGTGGCCTGCAGCAGGGTGGCGGTGGGGCGGCCACTGAGGCGGGCGATGCGGGGGGTGTCCTGGGCGCTGGCCACGAACAGACAGTCGTAGGAGGCCAGCTCAGCCGGGGTGGGGTTGAGGGGCCAGCTGATCAGCCAAAGGGCCCGGCAGCGGTAGGGCTGGCGGGTCAGCCAGCTCGCGGGCGGGGCATATTTCCCGCGCAGCACCAGCAGGGCACTGTCTGGCGGCGGGGGTGCGCTGCGCAGGTGGTCGTCGCGGAACAGCAGCCGTGAGCCCACTCCCTGGCTCTGCAGGCCCAGTTGCAGCCCCCGGGCAAAGTGCACGTCTCCCCAGCTGGCGTGGGCCCCCGGGTCCGCCGGGGCGGCGATCAGCAGGTCGACATGCCGCATGGCCGCTCAGCACTGCCTCCTATCCTCTCGGTTGGCCTGCTTGCCATGTCGCTGAAGTCTGCGCTCCATCGCGCCCTGAACCGACGACGGCTGGTGCAGCAGCTGTTCGCCCTGGACGGGGTGGGCCGCTATGGATTTGTGAGGGGCTGTGATCAGGCCCTGCTGCTGCAAACCGGCGACCCGGACACCTGGTCCGCACTGCTGGCTGAGGGCCTCATCGTGATCCCTTCTCCGGGTGCTGCCGGCCGTCTCCTGCTGGCCCTGCCCGTGGCCTGGAGCCGGGGGCTGGTGGTGTCTGCGGAAGGGCCCGCACTTGCGGCGCTTCTCGAGACTGGCGCCATCCCTGTTGCCCTCGATGCCTGGCCCGATCCCTGCACCTCTGGGACGTGCACCGGGTCGGGTCCAGGCCCTTCTGCCTCCTCCTCCCTGGCGGCCCTGGTGGCCCCCTACCGCGCCCTCCTGACGGCCAGCGAACCCCTCGAGCCGGCCGCCGCCCTGCAGCTGCTGCAGCTTGAGCGCCAGCTGCGTTGCCAGCTCGCCCCGGCCTGCTGGCCGTCCCCACAGGCCCTCGGCCGTCCCATGCCCCTGGCGCGCTGGCTGGCCGAGCTCCCTGCGGAAGCCCCCGCCCTGCAGCGCCTGGCCGACCAGCTGGTGGCGCTGCTGCACCTGCTGCCGGTGGCAGAGCAACCTTCCTTTGCCGAGGCGCTGGAGCCCCTGCTGCTGGCGGGGCTGGCGCAGGCCGACCCGCTGCCCTGGCTGCGGCTGCTGGAGGCGCTGGTGGGCGGCATGAACAGCCGCCAGCCCCGGCTGGTGGCCGTGGCTGAGCGCCTGCGCCGGGCGGGCCTGGAGCGGGGGGCGGCCCTGGCGGATCCCGGCGAGCGGTGTCTGGCGTTGATGCGCCTGCTGCAGGCGCCGCTGGCCCAGGAGCAGCCGGCCTGGCTGCAGGCCCTGGCCACGGCCATCGATGACCTGGTGGCGGCGATCGGTTCTGCGGCAGAAGCGGGCGACAAGGACAAGAAGCGGGCCCTGCAGCGCCAGCTGGAGGCCACCGTGCTCGCCGGCGCCACCAACCTGCCGCTGCTGCAGGCCCTGCTGCCGGTGCTGGCGCCGGAGAGCGGCTACCGCCTGCCCAGCCTGCTGCCCCCCGCGGCCTGCCTGGTGCTGGTGAAGGGGGTGCTGCTGCTGGGCGACCCGGCGATCGGCCGGCTGGACCGGCCCTGGCGGCGGGCCCTGCTGGCGCTGCTGGAGCGGGGGTTGCCGCGGATCTGGTGGCAGGCGGATCTGCTGCAGAAGCTGCTGCACGATCTGCGCCGCTTCCCGCTGCACACCGCCTGGCTGCAGGACGACAATGCCGAGCTGCTGCCGGCCCTGGTGCGCCTGCACAGCCGCGGTGTGGCGCCGCCCCCGCCGGACGACGGCCCGGAACCGCTGCAGCTGCGGCCCCTGGCGCCGGAGGAGCTGCCGGGCGAACCGGAAGACCCGCGCCGGTTGCTGCGCCTGCAGCTCACCCTGCTGCTGCGGCTGGTGCGCGGCGAGGAGGAGCGGGGCGCCCTGCTGCGCCTGGCCGGGGCGGCGGGGAAGACGCCCCTGCTGCGCCTGCTCGATGGCGACGACGAGGAGGCCCTGGCCCTGGCGGTGGCGGCGGGCTTGTCCACTCGGGCGGTGGGACTGGCGCGGCTGGTGGCGGAGCGGGCCGGCGTGCCGGAGTTGCTGCCCGTGCTGCTGCCCACCAGCGGTGGCGTGCAGGCGGTCTTCGCGGCCTGCCTGGCCCTGTGGCGCCAGCAGCTGCCGCCGGCGGCGCCACGGCCCACCGTGCCGGTCACGGTGCTGTTCACCTGCCACCGGCCCCGGCTGGCGCTTCTGCGTCAGGCCCTGGAATCGGTGGCCCTGCAGAGCGTGGCGGTGGCGGAGGTGCTGGTGGTGGACGACGGCACGCCCGAGCCCGAGGCGGCTGCCCTGGCGGCGCTGCTGGAGCAGGCCGCTGCCGAGCTGAAGCTGCCGCTGCGGCTGCTGCGCGAGCAGCGAAACCAGGGCCAGTACGCCTGCCGCAACCTGGCGATCGAGCAGATGGCGGGCGAGGTGCTGGCGATTCACGACGACGACGACCTCTCCCATCCCCTGCGCCTGGAGCTGCAGTGGCAGGCGCTGCAGCAGGGGGCGGCGGCGGCGGTGTATGGCCGGCATGTGCGCCTCGATGAGGCCACTGGCGCCCCCCAGGCCGACGGCGATGGCGGCGGTTTCTTCGGCGATGGCATCACCACCCTGCTGCTGCGCCGGGCCACGGCGCTGGAGCTGGGAGGCTTCTACCCGGTGCGCTCCCGCGCCGACGTGGACTTCCGCCGCCGCCTGGAGCAGCGCTACGGGGTGGCCCGGGTGGTGCGGCTAAAGGAGCCGCTCTATCTGATGCGTAGCTCCGCCAGCACGGTGTCCTCGGCCTACGAATATGGCTGCAGCCTGGGCCTGCCCAGCTGGCGCCGGCTGATGCGGCAAGGGCTGCTTCCGTGACCAAGCCTGCTCCCGTGAAGAAGCCTGTTGCCATGGGCAAACCATCGCCGGTGTTCATCGGCCTCACCTCGATCCGCGGCCGCGAGGGTGCCCTGAAGCGCACGCTCGACTCGCTGCTGGCCCAGCAGTTGCCTCCGGGCGGCCGCTCGGTGGAGCTGCACCTGTTCCTCTCGCGGGAGCCCTATCTGCTCGATCGGGGCTTTGCGGCGCTGCCGGATTTCCTGCGCCGCCGGATCTGGCGCTCGCGCCTGGGCCCGGGCCTGCGCCTGCAGGTGCACTGGACTGCGAACTGGGGCCCCTACCGCAAACTGCTGCCGCTGCTGGAGCGGCTCACGCCGGAGCAGCAGGCCCTCGATCCGCTGCTGATCACCGCCGACGACGACACCCTCTATCCGCGCGACTGGTTGCGGCGGCTGGTGGCGGCCCAGGAGCGCTGGGGCTGCGTGGTGGCCTTTCGCGGGCGCCAGATGGTGCTGGAGGAAGGGGAGGTGATGCCCTACCGGGATTGGCGGGTGAACGACGAGCGACTGCTGCAGCCCAGCCTGCTCACCGTGCCCACGGGCAAGGACGGCATCTGCTATCGGCTCAGCCAGCTCGACTGGCGGGTGCGCGACGTGGAGCGGGCCCTGGCGATCGCCGGCCACGCCGACGACCTCTGGTTCAAGACCCACACCCTGCTCACCGCCACGCCGAGCGTGCTGCTGCACCACAACATGGGCCAGCAGTTCGTGGAGCTGGGCAGCCAGGGCGTGGCCCTCAGGCGCGGGGTGCCCGGCCAGCCGATCGGCCAGACGCTGTTCCTCTCGATCAACAAGCGCGGCGGTAATGACCTGGTTGTTAAAGCTTGTCTTGGCTATCTTTGCCAGAATGCTGGCGTAGCTCAGGCGATGCAGTGAAATGGTTGGCTGAATCTTGTAATAGCCAAAGCTTGCTGCCTTGCCACAGACATATTGGTCTTCATGTGCTGTTTAGCTCTGATCAAATAGATGGAGCGTTGAAGGGAAGTACTGGCTTCGAACCCATTCATTGGAAGCAGCAAAGGCTCTTTCGTATGCTCTTTTCTGCCCTAGGTTTGCCATGGGCGGAGGTAGGTGATCGAAGGATTCGCGAATGGCTTTGACCAAATCTCTTGATGGACGTCCCTGTTGATTGAGGCGCGCTATTAGCGCTAGTGAAAGCCAGGATAGTGAGCTGTTAGCACGCTGACAAGAGCTTTGATATCCCGGTGGTAGATCAAGTCCCGTTGCTTGGCAGAAGTCCCTGATGACGTCCCCATCAATCCAGGAATCAGGTGCGAAGATTCGAGGTATAATCTTGCCTGGAAACCATGATTGCAGTTGCTTGAGTGTTGAGTCGTGGCAGCAGAGGCGATACCAGTATTCATTATCAGGCAGTGGCATATGAACTAAGGCTGAACCATTGAGAACAGCTGTAGACCATAGCGATAAGGCGGCACTTAAAGGCTCTCGCAGATAAACCAAGATTGCTACGTCATCAAAGCGGCTGCCAATATAGCTGGCCAGTTTCTCCATGCAAAAAGGACGATGAAGTAGTCGGGAATGGATATGCTCACTTGAAATGATCAACTGCTGCTTGGGTGCTTGGCTGAGTTCATGATCAAGTGCATCTTCCCATCGCTTGACCGTTTCGGCACGATCCTTGGCTGAAAGGACATCCAATCCCTCTTGTTGAGTCAGATCATCGAATTGGTCCGGCTGATAGAAGAGCAATGAAAACCGCCGATGCTCCACGGCTCCTAGGGACTCGGGTACCCGATAATGTTGGAGAGAAAGCGATTGGCGATACTTTGCAAGAAAGCGTTGAATCGCAGTGCTTCCTGTTTTCTCCGTGCCAATATGAAGGATTAGTCGAGGGGACATGTTATGAATTTGTATTCTTAGTGAATCATCTCTCTGCCTTTGATGTCGGCTTGTTGAGGTTGAGAATACGACTGGAAATAGACATTAGCCGCATCGCTTGTTTGCTCCAGCTGGATTGAAGTGAACGACGGATTATAAGTTCTCCTGAATAACTTTGCTCATCTATTAGCTCCTTCCTGCTGGCTTGATTGAGTACTGTTCGCCCTATAAGAAGCTGGCGTGGCGATAGATTGCAATGAAGATCGCCTGAAAATCCTGGTTCAGCAGCAAAGCAAAGCTGATTGGCCGCAGAAAGTCTCTGGTTGATTTTGTCTACTGATGCTTGATTCGCCTGCACTACTTTCAGTAGTGAGTCTGCTTTCATGGCCAAAGAAACAGCTTTAACTTCGGGGAGTTGATTGACTAGAGAGTCCGCAAGTTGGCGACCGACTTCACGTCCATAGATGGCATTGACGAACAACAGCAACTGAAGTTCAGCAGCACTCAAAGATCTGTTTACTGGTGTTTCTGGAGAGCAGTCAACAATTCCGTTTTCGATTCCAATATCGGCAACCAGTGCCTCGATAACTCTATCTTTGAGAATTGAGTAATTAAACAAAGAGTATGGGATATTGTGTGCTTCAAGTATCTCGAGCGCGGCGGCCGATTTGAGTGTGGCGTTACACAGATAGTCGTAATCTAAGAGAAAGTCTTCGTATCCTTTTGAGTAGCCATGGCGTTTCACAAGTTGTTGGTAAACAGATCCAAGTTGCTCAACCGGATTTCGGACTACAAGTAGAATATGGAAATTCCACCTGCAACGTAGCTGGTCTATGCGTGCTGCGAAGTCTGACAACCTGTGAATCAGGTTCTCGTTTGAGAAAATAAAAGTATGATGGCTGGGATTCGCATTCAATACGGGTTCTATCCCGGTGATTAGCCAATTCTGCTCCTCAGTTCCTATCGATAGATTGCCGGAACTGATGTGATTTTGGGAAGCGAGTTTAAAGCTGCGATGATAGGGGTAAAGAATGCCCCTTGTGGCCAGTAATTCATGTGACTTGGCGAGGCTAGCCTGAAATGCTGAAGACCCTGTTTTGGGATGGCCTATATGTAGAAATACCTTCGGCTTCAAGGTGTCTTGACTGCTCATCATGCGAGCCTCAATACACTAGTGGACTGCGATCCCTACGCCACCGCAGCGATGTGGCGATTTGTTGGCGATCAGTCCATAATTGTTGAAGGCGTTCTCGATAGCGTTTCCCGACTGTCTGAGCTGAAAACTCTTTCTTGTAACGGCTGGAGAGAGCAAGGGTGGCTCGGGGTGAGGTATCAGATTGCACAAGCAACTCATTGGCCACTTTCTTCATCAGGGAAACCGCATGGTTGAGATCGGGCTCGGCCCAATCATGGCCATCAGCACAAGGATATGCCCCGCGGGGAATCGGTACACGCTTGAATTGAACAGGATGGGCAAGCGGACCCGTACAGAAATCAGTATTGCCCCCAAAATTCGTGGCAATTACGTGTAGCCCAAGTTGCAGAGCTTCTGCTAATCCTCGACCAAATCCCTCTGATCGATGTAGAGAAATAAACCCATCACAGCAGCCGTAGAGCCGGAGTAAATCTTCTCTGCTTAGATGTCTTGCCACGAGATGAATGCGGGGATCTTCAGCAACTCTCGCCCGTAGCCAATCATACTCAGCCTTGTGCCTCCGGGGAGGAAATGTCTTAATCATGAGTCCCACGCGATGCACTATTGGGTCTACGGTATCCTGTGGGAAAGCCTGTTGAAATGCTTCCAGGACTCCCATCGGATTCTTGCGTGCGGCTGTGGAGCTGAAGTCAAATCCATAGGCAAAAATCACATCGTTAATTCCTAAGCCGTGAATTGACCTGGTTTCCATACGTGTTTGCGGAGAGATGATCTCCTCGAGATCGGCGATTTCCACGGCCATCGACATCTTGTGGACGGGTCGATCCTTACTGCTGTAAGGAAGGAGGGCCCGAGTGGTCAAGCTGCTGGAGGGCCAGATTTCATCAGCCACATTCAGTAGTGGTCTCCAGGCTTGCGGCCATTCTTCTGTCTCCCATGGCCAACTCACGAGGGAGTAGCGTTCACGCAGTGCGCTGAAGCCTTGTTCCAGCAACCAGCGGGCGTGGATTGGAGCGGCCATGCAGATCAGATTGAAAGCATAGGGACCTCCTTCAGGGTCTGAATGCAGCAGGCCCTCGAGATAGCGATCGCTACGGGCAGCTCCATTACCGGCCGGATGATCAATGACGCAGCAGGGCACATCTGCTGCCATCAGTGCCCTAGCTGCCATGCGGATATCTTCGCCGATACCAAACACATCAAAGGCGTGGCCGATGAGATTGACGCCGAAGGGCCGGTGTTGAAACGTTCGAACTTGCAGTTCAACTGGAGTCGTAACTGAGGTTAGCAACTTCAGCAGCGGAAACACCGAAGTGTTGGATTCAATCGCATCAGCCAGACGGCGATGGGGCCCTGCGGGCGCTCCAGGGGCCTCGATTCGCAATTGGGGTCGGTAAGCCTGCAGCAGCTGTCCTGGTAACGATCGGTGCCAACCGGTAGTGGCAGCAGCAGCTTCAGCAGCGATCATCTCAGGGGCTGTTTCGGCATCAAGGAGCCATTCCCGCCGCAATCTCACATAGGCAGATGGATCCAGGAGGTCTTTGGCCTGCTTGAAGACTGAATCCAGATGGTTCTTGACCGGTTGATCAGACGGTGGAGTTGCCAGCCCAAGTTGTAGTTCGAGTGCGTAGTTCCTGAGGCGGGTTGTGGGCGCCGACCCGAAGTGCCGGGCGATGAGTGCGGTTGCTTCGAGGGCAATCCTGCTGCGCTGAGAGTGAGTGATTGTCTGTTGATGGATTCGAGTAATGGCCTGCTGGTGAGGAATGTAACCAATGCGCTCAGGAAAAGCTGCAAATGCTCTTAACCAGTAATCAAAGTCAAAAGCTGTTTGATATGTTATGTCAAAAGGTCCAAGCATGATGGCCATTGAACGCCGGAAAACCACCGTTGGCTGACAGATAAAGCAGTGGTTTTTAAATCCCTCGAGGCCTGTTTGAGGTGGAAGCGTTGGATAGCGACGACGACTGCCGTTTGCACTATAAAACTCCTCTCCCTCACCATACACCATTAGTAATTCTGGGCGTTGAGAAAGTGCCTCGGTAGCCCTTCTGAGAGAGCCCTCTCTATAAAGATCATCTGCGTTAAGCCATCCGACTAATCGGCCGCGTGCCAACTTGAAGGCTTTATTGAGTGCATCAGCAGGGCCCTTATCGGGCCCCTCAATTAAGTGTACTCGTCGATCGCGAATTGCCCAACGCTTGGCTATCGATAGGCTCCCATCGTCTGAGCCGCCATCGACAATCAAGAGATCAAGACATTCAGGCTGATCCAGTACGGAAATAATGGCTTCATCTATATATCGTGCCGCATTAAGGCAGGGCATCAGAACAGATACTGAGGGCCCATCAGTCATGGTCAGCCTTGGAAAGTAAGGAGATCTTAGCGATCACTAACTTGTTGGCAGTAGCTATACGTAAAACAAGTGCATGATCATATGAACTATTCATGATCAATACTCCCCAATCCCATGCGATTGGTTTGGCCATGGGGTTCTAACGAAAGATGAGTGGGGGTCAAGTCTATCGAATCAGTCATAACTAAATCTTATGCGATTTAGGATAATCTAAATCTTGAGATAACCATCTTTGGCGAGCTCATCTCCAAATTCTTGCCAGATCAATTCCTCCACAACCTCTTCCCCTGGGATCCGATCGCTCCCTTGGCGCACATGTCCTGGATGTAAAAAGCTCGTTTTGTCATGGAGGTAGTTTTCCTGTCTCACATTATTTGCGCGATCTAGCATTGCTTCAAAGCCCAGTGTCTGCTTTAGGCCAGACCATGAGTTAGGTGCTAATTCAAGTCCCAGAAACTGAGAAATGGCAGTCGTGGCTTCTTTCGTGTTCGTGCGGATCATGTCTTCGCGTACAAATAGCACATTAGATAAACGCCTTTTTTTGCGCTCAACACCGATTTCCCTGCGGATAATACGAACAGAATCTTCCGGTTTGCGATCTGGACGATAAAATGTGCTGGCTTTGGTATTATTTACCATCCGCCACCAAGACTTGGCAACACTAGGATAATCTCTAACAGTTACAATGGCTTTAGCCTTTCCATCAGCAAGCAAAGTTGGGATGTCATTCTCGAAGCGGTGTATCTTGATAATGCCAACTGTGTCGATGCCACTTGCTTGGACAAGATTTAGAATCGATGCAGGCGTTGCAAGTTCTCTCTCCCATGCACAAATCACATTCTGCGCGACTGATCCTGCCAGTAATCTTAGAGTATTGTATCCAAATGTCGAAGCCGTTCTAATGCCTCCATAGCTTACCCATACCGGACTAATTGAAAGATTGTTTACTGCCTCGCTGTAATTGTTAATCAGGCATAGGGATCGGTCAAGCTTCAAGCCATAGTCTTGAATTGAAGCGACAATCCTTTCATAATCACTGCTTGAACGAAGGTCTTCCAGCCTTCGATTGATGGCTTGAGATAATCCCAAAATTCGGTCACGGTCTGCACCCATGCTACCCTACACAACCAAAGGCCAGCCAACGCAAGGTGCCCAGGAAATTCTGGTTCCAAGATTCCCTAGACGCTATCACCAATATTCTCAGCAATGAACAGGACTATCTTCAAAATAAACTTCATAAACCTATCCAACTTCATAGCCATTCGGAGTCTGCCGGTTTTGTAAAGCGAAAGACCCGTCAATGGAGGCGTCTGCTCTCTCAATCACTAGCGATCAGAAATAATCTGCGTGGCATTAATAGACCAGTAGAACTAGCAGCCCCAGCTCTCAAAACATGTTGGCTTATATGTGGGCCTGAGAGCAGTGGAAGTGTTCTTATAGCCAAGACCATTTCCCATGCCGTTGGCGCATCTATAAAGTTTTCTGATTATAGTGGATACGGCTACAATGGCGAAATTGGTATTGATAATCTTGTCTTGCATCGATCGATTCCATTCCTGCGCCCCAAAAAGTCGCATCATGACTTTATAGAGGAGATTAATCTGCTTAAATCTCACTATAACTGTATCAACTATATCCTGACGACTCGGGATCCTCTGATCTCAATTATTAGCAAGACCAATCGATTTGGTGGTGATATTGCTGAGGGGCAGTGTGATCTCGATCGGGCTCGCGACTTTTTTGTGTCTATCAGCAATGAGCCGACATGTTTTATTTGGAGTTATGAAACTATGCAGCTACTGGGAAGCGCCTACTTCTTCAACCTTTATCGTTTCTTTGATATAGACTCGACTTTTGTTCCGACGCTTCGTAATGCTAATGAAAAATATATTCTGCCAAGCCATGATGTGTCTATTGATGGCTCTTTGCTAGGGGTTGCACCTCCCATCCTGTATTGCGTCAATTTCTTCCTGAAGAATGGTGAGCTCCCAGGCTATGTGCAGCAAACAATAGATTCGCTGTTGAATGCGCTTAATCATGCTCCCATGCCGAACGTAAGCGTGATGGTGATGGTTGATAGTCTAGACTATAAGTTCTTTAGGCAACTTTTCAAAAGCTACTCAGCAGTCATACACGTTTGCAAGTTAGGTAAGGACTCTCAAGGGGCCAGACTACCCAAGTTGCGTGATATCCTCCTTTATGATACAGCCGTGCAAATACTAGGCGACAGCATGGCCCAGTCTGCATACTTTATCTATGCTAATGCTGATATCTGTATTCCATCTTACTTCTTCAGCTATATTCACCAGCAGGTGGTGCATGCTGGTACCTGCAGTTATCCCGACCATACTTCACGCGGTACAGGGCCTGCGGGGCAGTTCGTACCAGCTGATTCGTTTGTCATAAACCGGCGAGATCTTATTGCTCAACAATCTGATCAAGCTGGTCAACTTGCTTGGCATCCCGGCAGCGACTTATTTGTTTTTCCGCTTAAGTTTTTGCCCTCAATGTATTTTGGTGATGTTACCATTGGTCTACCTCCTGTGGCTCCTATCATATGGCTGAATCTTCTGCTCTGTTCGCAGCGCACTTTGCATATCTCAGACTTGTTTATTACCTGGCATCATGGCAATGACCAGCAATGGCGTTCTGAGGAAGTTCAAGCACTGATTCATAAAAACACCGAAGCCGCCGCCCTTGCTTTCTGGCACCTCATAGAAGGCGATAAAACCGTTATTTCATCTCTCCGCTTTGATGATTCGATTAATTCACGCAACCTGCGCAATAAGGCAAATCTCTTTGTATCGATAGCCGAAGGTCTAACTGCAAATTAGTGCGACATGACCTCGTCGATCAAATCTTCGTAGCCGAACGCTTTTAACTCGGTGAGGTACTTATTGCAGAAGCGTCTCAGTGATCTCCCCTCAAAATAGCGGAAGAAGTACTTCGATTCAGCTACTGGAAAGAATAGGTTATTTGACTGCCTTGCTTGCTGGCACGACTCATTCTGCTGCATGAAAGCATCAGCAAGTATATCTGGCTGGCAACCCAAGAAAGTTGCTAGCAGGTTTGATGCTTCTTCCCAATTCGCATGTGAGTTTATAATGTCTTCAAATCGTACCTTGAATGTTTGCTTCTGTGTATGGTCAAATGAGCTGTAGAACTCAAGCCATGTGCCAGAGCGGGTTAAAAACTGGGGGATGCACGTGTTGCTTGCTGAAAATATCTCCAAAGCCTGGTCTAACGCCCCCTTCTCCCTTAGTTGTTCAAGATTAAACTCGCTCCCCCCAAGTACATCACTCTCGGAATAGTCAGGATAAAAATGTTTTAGGGTAGATATCTGACTTCCTGTGAGCCGCTTGTTTTTCTTTGCCGAATAGAGCAGGTAGTTCGTCGTACTTAATAAAGTGTCAAAAGGATTCCGAATGATAACAGCAATTGAATCAATGGTGATGCCAATTCTCTCCAGTTCATAGTTTTCATCAGAGTACATTATGTGCGTCTTGATGTGGCAACGATGTTCGCCTAGATACGGATTGGCCATATATGATCCTGATTTCAAGGGCTCAAGATCTTTTGAGCTCTGATATTCGTATTTAGGTGGTACCCAATCGCTGTCGATTAGTTTTCCAGCTTGATCTAGAGTCTCATTGATTAAGGTGTTGCCACTTTTTGGAAAGCCAGCGATCGCAATCAGTGCCTTGTCTGGTCCACTTTGATTCATGCCTGGATTCACCATATTGTGAGTGATGAACAATGCGAGAAGTTCCCTTTAGCGTTGCTTTAGACTCACCCTGCTTGGGAGGGGCCAGCGTCATTCGGAAACAGTAAAACTCCCATATCTGACTTGGCTTGTTAAGGCTGTATGTCGATTACGCGTAGAATGACCAAAGGGGCTACTCATAAGCAGCCCCTTGACCAGGATTCCAGAGACTGTAAGAAAATTTCTATTTGATGACAATCTTGCCAATGGTCTTGGGTTTGCGTTCTTTCCCATCGGGTGATGGTTTGGGGGTTGTACGGCGAGTCTTCATAGACATCGTGGGAGTGAAGATATCATCTTCTTCTTTGATAGCGTCCGTTAGGATTTGAATGAAAGCGCTTACTGCCGAAGCTGATTCCGCTTGGTTGCGTCCGCTGAGTTGCGAATACTTGGTGATAAGCTGTTCTAAGTTCATGGTTAATGCAGGTCCAGGAGGAGCCCTGGCTGTGGGGTGTTAGGGCAATCTGAGTCATTCTCTGATTGCTTCCACCATTTTATCATGACCTGCTGTCCAGCTCGATCTCAGTGGGCATCCTGGGCTTGGCTGTTGATGTCGACATGCTCGCTGTTGATAAGAGTTCTCATAGATATGCGATATGTTGTTCACTTCCGCTCTATTGCAGTGGGCTTTCCTAATATTGAAGAACGGCACGGCCTGCCCCAATGCCTGCTTGTCCGTATTCCTTTTTGTCTGGTCTGAAGGATGCGAAGCTGATTTCGTCCTCAGCATAGATACTCGTATCGTCGGGTCGGATTCTTTTTGTCCAGCGTCTGACAAATTGATGCCGACTCCAAGCACTATGACTGTAACGCCCCGGGGAGCGCCCCTCCCCATGGATGACTTCACTGTCAGGGCAGCTGAGGCAGTAGCGTCGTTCCGGAAGCTCCAGCAGTCGCAGACAGAGGTCAATGTCTTCCTGGCTGTTGATGTAGCGGCAGTCCAGTCCATCAATCCTGGCAAAGTCGCCAGCCCGCATCGCCAGGCAGGCGCCTGTGAGGGCTTGTAGCTGATGGGGCTTACGAACGCATGGCAGCGTGGCAGGCAGTCCCGCATACAGGGGGTACCCGAGCGTCTGCTCACTGTGGAACACTACGCCGAGACTGCGCACAGAGCCATCGCCACCCACGAGACGAGGCTGGGTTGCTGCAACGATCTCATCTTCCAATGGGTAGATCAGTGCGTCCAGCCAGCCTCTCGTCACTTGGCAATCATTGTTCAATAGCACAAGCCAGTGTCCATTGCTGGCTGCAAACCCCAAATTGCAGCCCAGCGCAAACTGGAGATTCTCGCCAGGCCACACAGCTCGAATTCGTGGATCTTCACAGCTGTGTTTCAACACCACGTCTCCATTCTGACTTGTCGAGTCATTCATGACGATCACGGCCTCCCATCGCGTCTGGTTCTGTGCCGATCGCAGGGCCTTCAGGCAGGCCTCCAATTCATTCGGGTGCCCATAGGCTGGAATCACAATGCTTACCAGGTCTGTCTCCCGTGTGCGATTTCGGAGTTCCGGCCAATTGATGTGCTCCTGATTCCAGCGCCAGAATCGCGAAGCCATCAGCGGGCTAGCCAGAGCAGGTGACAGCGCCTCGAGGCAGTTCAGCTGAGCTCCATTCACGACTTTCCGCTCTCTTTGCATGAAGCTGTGATTGTCCTGTTTCCCAGAACCCGAGGTCAGGGTTCCGTCGAATCCCGTGATCAGCCCTGCCGCCAGTCGCTGCCACTCGTCCCCCTGCAGATCCCGTGGATTGGGAAGGCCATTTGCCTGAATCTTCAGCTGATCAACGGTGAGGCTCTCCAATTTTTTGTTTTCACTTCCGGCAGCTGGCAGGTCATCCACCAGAACCACTGCACCCCATATCAGCTTGTAGATCAGGCCAACAATCACCAAAGCCATTGACTGACCTTCGAGAATGATGCAATCGCTTGGGCGTCTGAGTGCCTCCAGCCAACACCAGCTCACCAGATCCGCCTGGTCTTCAGGAACAACGAGTAGGGGGTTCTGTCGCTCTGTAGATTCACCGAGGACGACTACTTCTTGCATTATTCTTTCCCCATGGATTGCTCTGATCACAATTGTGTCTTCATGATCTCGGAGATACCGTGACCGTTCTCGTTGGTATTCATCCCGACTCGCTTCTATGAGGTAAACCATTGACATGCTCGCCAGCGGCTCGCGCCAAAGCGTGTATGCGTATGCTCTGATTGCACCTTGCCAATCATGCTTCTGCCAGCAGGCGTTTCCCCTGCTGATCTGCAGTGCCACCGAATCTTCGTCCTGGGTTGGCGCTGCCAACGTGAGTTCTTTTTCGTCTTTGTCGCGTTTCACCGACGTCGTTCCAGTTGGAGGGGGAACCGGGGGGGCTCCAATCATGGCGTTTGCCCGCTCGTTTACACTAATCCAGCAGCTTGGACCATTGAAGGAGTGGTGTTCTGGTTCACCCCATTTCCGTTGGCATCCTCGCTGGAAGCCAAGTTGCACGCCGCGGGTCTCCGTCAGCACACAGGGTCTCCGGCTGGGCTTCCTGATCGCTGTCTGCTTGTGTACTCCAGCCCCCACGAGGCGCTGGAGGCCCTGCGCAGCAGGGATCCCATCGCCCCAACACTTGAACAGTTACTGGATCGCTACCAGTCGTTGCTCCAGTTGGCTCCCAGCCGTCACCTGATCTCCTGTAGGCGATTGCACCAGCTTTCCGCCCAGCAGATTGCTTGCTGGACTACCGATCAAGCTGATTCGAGCAGTCGATCTCACCCACCCGATCTTTCCGCGCTCGCCAGTCTCGGCAACCAGGTATGGCCCACTGCCGCGCCCCTTGGCGCCCTGGTGTCTTCGACGGTTCTGCAGCGTTGTCCTGCCTGTACGGATGCCTATTGTCGCCTGGAGCAGATGTCCGAGCGCTTTGGCAGCCCGCCAGATCTGGACTATGGCGTCCGTCTGCTTGCGGCGGTGGATGTGGAGGGTTTGCTCGACCAGTGGTGGCAGTCGCAGCCCGAAAGCGATCTCACCCTTCTGCAGCTTCAGCAGGTGGAGGAGGAGTTGTTGACCCTGTTTCTGGCCCATCGCCAGCAGTTGACGACCCAGCACCAGTTGCGTTCCCAGCTGCATGACCTGATGGGGGTCGTGCAACGCCAGCACCTGATGTTGAGTCGCGCTCTGCAGCCATGAACACCGTACCCGCTCCTCTGCAGGTCCAGCTCTGGGCCCCTGGGGTTGACGCCTCGCCTCTTGTCGATGGTTTAGGTCACGCAGGGGTCAAGGTGATCGAGGTTGACCACGAGCCGCGCCATACCCGTGAGGGGCCCTTGCTTCTGGCCTATACGGATCCCCTCGGTTGCTGCCAGCAAGTCGATGTTCAGCAGGCGGTGGCTGCCTGTTTCCTTCTGCTCGAGGCCCTGGTTCGGTTGCGCGTTCCATCCCAGGCGGTTCGGCTTGTGAATCTGGGTTGTGTGTGCCTGCCCGCAGTGGTGGGTTGGTGCGTCGAGCCCGCCGTCCCTGTTCAGCTGCCGCTTCCCCATCGTTTCAGCGAACCGGGCGCGCTGGATGCACTGCTTGCCCTCGAGTTGCTGCATCGGGAGCCCCAGCTTGCGGCCACTTATCTTGCACTGGAGCAGCATCCCCTCGCTGCTCGGCTCGATCAGAGACCTGTTGATGGGCAATGTGAGCAGCGTTATCGAATGGCCTGCGGCTGGGATGCCCTAAGAGACGCTCGTGACCTGCACAATCGGCTCTTGCACGACATTCGTGTTCTTGCTGATCAGTTGGAGCCTCTTCAATCCAGTCGCCTTTCGTCCCTCAGTCTTCAGGAGCAGATCCAGAAGTTGTCCTTTCGCCTGGACGAGGCTGAATCGTTGCGCCAGCGCTGCAGTGATCTAGAGCTTAGTGTGCAGTCCCAGCAGCTTGACCGGGAGGCAATGGCGCGCCGTCTCACTTTGCTGGAGAGCTTGGTCTCGGCATCCAGCGAAGCGAGCATGAGTCTGCAGGTCCGTCTGGCCCAGATGCTCTCGGCCTGAGCAGGGCTGAAGGATTCCTGAAAACAAGACCGCCAATGATCAGCTGTGCTAGTGTTTGTTATAGGTGATTTAGTTGTTGTTTGAAAGCAGTCATTCTTGCTGGAGGTCACGGCACCCGCCTCGCCGAAGAAACCGTCGTCCGCCCAAAGCCCCTTGTGGAGGTGGGTGGTTTGCCAATTCTCTGGCATATTCTCAAGATCTACAGCTCCTTCGGCATCAACGACTTCATCGTGTGCTGCGGCTATAAGGGCTACATGATCAAGGAGTACTTTGCTAATTACTTCCTCCATACCAGTGATGTCACCTTCCACATGGATGTTGGTAACCACATGGAGGTGCACCAGCGCACTACCGAGCCGTGGAAGGTGACCCTGATTGATACCGGCGATAAAACAGAAACAGGTGGTCGTCTTGGTCGGGTGCGCAGTTATCTCGACGATGAACCCTTCTGCTTCACCTACGGTGACGGCGTTGCCGACGTGGATATGGCTGCGTTGATTGCTCACCATCGCCAACACGGTCTGCAGGCCACCCTCACCGCGGTCCAGCCTCCGGGCCGCTATGGCGCGCTTCACCTCGATGGCGATCGGGTGGGGAACTTTCAGGAAAAGGCAGATGGTGAGCAGTCCTGGATCAACGGTGGATTCCTGGTGCTTGAACCCTCGGTGTGTGATCTGATCCATTCAGACGCCTGTCTCTTTGAGGCCGATGTGCTCTCCGAGCTGGCCCGCCGTGGTGAGCTGGCTGCTTATCGCCATCACGGCTTCTGGCAGTCGATGGACACCCTGCGTGAGCGCACTCGGCTGGAAGCACTCTGGGAGAGTGGGCAGGCGCCCTGGAAGCTCTGGAGTTGATGCCCCTCTCATGCAGCGGGCCCGATCCCACCTTCTGGGCTGGCCGCAGGGTCTTGCTCACTGGCCACACCGGCTTCAAGGGAAGTTGGCTGTCCCTCTGGTTGCTGCGCATGGGGGCCACGGTCACCGGCGTGGCGCTTGACCCTGATCCGGCTGCCAGCCTGTACGGCGCCCTGGATCTGGCCAATGCCGGCCAGCCCGGTCGTCTGATCGACCGCCGTGCCGACATCCGCGATCCAGAGGTGCTGGCTGACGTGGTGGCTGCGGCCGACCCCGAGGTGGTGTTGCACCTCGCGGCCCAGCCCTTGGTGCGTCACAGTTACCTTGACCCCCTGGGCACCTGGGCCACCAACGTGCAGGGCAGCCTCAACCTGTTGGAGGCGCTGCGCCCTCTGGATCACCCCTGTGCAGTGGTGATGGTCACCACCGACAAGGTGTACGCCAACCGCGAGTGGTGTTATGGCTACCGCGAGACCGACCGACTTGGCGGGCACGATCCCTACAGCGCCAGCAAGGCAGCTGCTGAGCTGGCCATCGCCTCCTGGCGCGTCAGCTTCAGCGGTACCGCCCCCCACCAGAGTCCCCATCTGGCCATTGCCAGCGCCCGCGCCGGCAATGTGATCGGCGGCGGCGACTGGGCTGCCGATCGGATCGTGCCCGATGCCATGCGCGCCTGCGCCGCCGGCGAGCCGCTGATTCTGCGCAACCCCGGCGCCACCCGTCCCTGGCAGCACGTGCTCGAGCCCCTCTCGGGCTACCTGCAGCTCGCCGAAGCCCTGGCGGCTGACCCCGCCGCCCATGCCGAGGCCTGGAATTTCGGCCCCCATCCCGAGGCCAACCGGTGCGTGAGCGATCTCGTGGAGGCCCTGCACCTGCATTGGCCTGGCCAGTGGCAGGACCACAGCAACCCCGACGCCCCCCATGAGGCGGGCCTGTTGCACCTGGTGATCGACAAGGCCCAGCACAGGTTGGGTTGGCTGCCCCGCTGGGATTTCGCCACCACCGTGGCCCGCACGGCCGGCTGGTACCGCGGCGTGGCCGATGGCGATCCGGCCCTGGCCCTCTGCCAGGCCGATCTGGACCGCTACACCACTGGCCCAGAGGCAATGGCTCCGGTGGCATGAAGTCTGCCTTTATCAGACCTGGATCCTGGCTCTGTCGTCCCTCTCAGCCATAACTGACAGTTCGTGAACTCTCAGGTTGCTGAAAAAAAGCTCCCTTGCTCGGCATAGAGCCGGTGCGCCAGCTGCTCGCTGGGGGCCTCCACATCACTCCAGTGGATCGGCTGATCCTTGGCGATCGCCCGCTTCAGCCGGCAGCCCTCCGCCAGCCCCTCCGGCAGCAGGCCCTCGGCCCGCACCACGCTCGCCTGCTCCGCCTGGCCGTAGGTCATGTAGCGCCCGAACGCATCCAGGGTTTCGCCGGCCTGCAGGTCGCGCTTGGCGATCGCCACCACCTCCACCACCGGCGCCCCCAGCGGCTGGCCCACCACGTCGCCGAACAGCACCGCCCGCGCCACGCTCATCGGCGCCTCCAGATAGCAGAGGTGATAGGGCTGGTAGAAGCTGTAAAGGGGCCCCTCGCCCAGCTTGTAGAGCGCCAGGTAGGAGGCGTGGCGCCCATCTTCCATCTCCGCCAGGCAGAACACCCCCGGGGAGGGGTGGGCTCCGATCACGAAATCCACCACGCCGCCAACTTCGCGCAGCTCCGCCAGGTCGTAGGCGGTGGTGAGCTCATCCACATGCCCCCGGTGCTCGCGCCGGCCCATGCCCCGCTGCTGCACCGTGAAGCCGGTGGCGTTGGCCACGATGCACTGCTCGAAGTTCACCTTGGAGCCATCGGCGAACGAGGTCACCATCGTCACGTCCTGGTTCCACTGCTCCGCAAACCCCTTCTGGGTGGTGGGGGTGCGGTATTCATCTTGCAGGCCCTTGATGTTCCCCAGCACCCGCGGTGTCAGCCCCAGCCCCTGCACGTAGCGCCAGAGGTTCAGCTGCACGCCGGGCTGGTCGCCGTCGCAGCAGGTGAGCAGTACCCCGGCGGCGCGGGCCTTGGCGTGCAGGATCGGCCCCACCGTGGCATCCACCTCGGCGTTCATCAGCACCAGCGGCTTGCCCTCGCCGATCGCCTCCAGGGCCCGGGCGGCGCCGTAATTCACGGCGCCCGTCATGTCGATCAGGCAGTCGATTCCCGCCGAGCGCGCCAGCAGGCTGGGATCGTCGGTGATCGCCGGCGTACCGGCAACGATCGCCCGATCCAGCTCCGCCAGGCTGCTCACCGCCATGGCGCCATCGCGCCCCGCGAAGGCGTAGGCATCGGCGGCCCGCTGCAGGGTGCGGTTGGCGATCGCCACCACCTCCATGCCCGGCACCAGCGCCGACACCTGGGCCACGAAGCCCCGGGCCATCGCCCCGGCCCCATACATGCCCACACGCACCGGGCGCCCCTCGCTCTCGCGTTGGCGCAGGGCGGTGTCGACGAGGATCATCCAGGGCCGGCCGGTCGGTTAGACGCTACCCCACCTCCGCTGTTGCTCGGCGTAGAGCTGATGCGCCAGCTCGTGGCTCGGGGCCTCCACGTCGCTCCAGTGGATCGGCTGATCCCTGGCGATCGCCCGCTTCAGGCGGCAGCCCTCCACCAGTCCTTCCGGCACCAGCCCCTCGGCCCGCACCACGCTGGCCCGTTCCGCCTGGCCGTAGGTCATGTAACGCCCGAAGGAATCCAAGGTTTCGCCCGCCTCCAGGTCGCGCTTGGCGATCGCCACCACCTCCACCACCGGCCCGCCGAGCGGCTGCCCCACCGCATCGCCAAACAGCACCGCCCGCGCCAGGCTCATCGGCGCATCCAGGTGGCAGAGGTGATAGGGCTCGTAGAAGCAGTACAACGGTCCTTCGCCCAGCCCCTTGGCCGCCAGCAGCGGCGCGTGGCGGGTGTCGGCCAGTTCAGCCAGGCAGAACACCCCTGGCGCGGGCTGGGCGCCCACCACGAAATCCACCACGCCCCCCAGCTCGCGCAGTTGTTCCAGGTCGTAGCGGGTGGTGAGGTCTTCCACTGGTCCCCGATACTCCATCCGGGAGGTGCCGCGGCGCAGCACCGAGAAGCCGGTGGCATTGGCCACGATGCACTGCTCGAAGTTCACCTTCGAGCCGTCGGCGAACGAGGTCACCATCGTCACGTCCTGGTTCCACTGCTCGGCAAATCCCTGCTGGGTGGTGGGGGTGCGGTACTCGTCCTGCAGGCCCTTGATGTTGCCCAGCACCCGCGGGATCAGCCCCATCCCCTTCACCTTGCGCCAGAGGTTGAGCTGAACGCCCGGCTGGTCGCCGTCGCAGCAGGTCAGCAACACCCCCGCCTCCCGGGCCTTCGCGTGAAGAATCGGGCCGATCGTGGCATCCACCTCCGCATTCATCAGCACCAGCGGTTTGCCCTGCTCGATCGCCGCCAGCACAATCCCCGCGCCATGGTTCACCGAGCCGGTGATGTCGATCAGGGCATCGATCGCCCCGGCGCGGGCCAGCAGCGAAGGGTCGCTGGTGATCGCCGGTTCGCCGGCGCTCAGGCAGCGCTCCAGCGCCGCCAGGTCGGCGGCGGCCACGGCCCCCGCGCGGCCGGCAAAGGCGTAGGCAGCGGCGGCCCGCTCCAGGGTGCGGTTGGCGATCGCCACCACCGCCATGCCCGGGATCTGGTTGGTGATCAGGGCCACCAGACCCCGGGCCATCGCCCCGGCGCCGATCACGCCGATGCGCAGGGGCCGGCCCTCCTGTTCGCGCTGCTGCAAGGCGGTGTCGAGCAGGATCACGTCGGTTGCTCCGCCGCCAGGGCCATGCGGCTGCGGATCGTCCCCAGGCTCTCGCTCAGCAGCGGCCAGCTGGCGTCCTTCGCCGAGATCTCGCTCACCGGCAGGGGCCAGCTGATGCCCAGCTGGGGATCGTCCCAGCGCAGGCCGAATTCGGCATCCGGGGCATAGAAGGCGCTCACCAGGTAGAGGATCTCCGTGGCCTCGCTCTGGGTTTGCAGGGCGTGGCAGCAGCGCTCAGGAATCAGCAGGCTCTGCTGGTTGGCGGCGCTGAGCTCCACCATCACCGACTGCAGGAAGGTGGGGGATTCGGGCCGCAGGTCCACCAGCACGTCCACCAGGGCGCCCTGCACGCAGCGCAGCAGCTTCTGTTCGCAATGGGGCGGGTATTGGGCGTGGAAGCCCCGCAGGGTGCCGGCCCGGGCGTTGAAGGAGCGGTTCGCCTGGCGCACCGGGAAGTCGATGCCGTGGTCGGCGAATTCCCGCTGGCAGAAGCCCCGGGCGAACCAGCCCCGCTCGTCGCCGATCGGTTGCACGCCCACCAGGAAGGCGCCCGCGATCGGCAGGGGTTCGAAGAGCATGGGCCGGGGCGAGGGCGGTGGGCGGCCAAAGTGACCAGCCGCCGGCATGGTAAATCAATTTACGCCGCCTTCTGCCGCTGGTGGCTCTCAGGTCATGCGGCTTTCTGGTGATGGTTGCCCCGATTCCGCTCAGTGAGGTTCAGCAGGGCCATCCCTGCCTCTGGGGTGCCATCGAAACCGGGCTCCCCGCCCCTCTGGTGACGGCACGGCACGCGCGCCTGTTGCCCACCCGGCCCTCCGGGGCCGGGGGAGAAGGGCTGTGGTGGCGTGCCCGGACCCAGGGCGTGCTGGATCAGCACGATCAGCCGATCGCCGCCTGCACGGATCTGCGGGGCGTGCGCGAAATCTATCCGCTGTTGCCCGGGCAGTTTCAGCCCCGATCAGGGGGCGGCGGGGGCGAGACGGCAGAAAAGAAGGTGCGGGAGCTGGTGCTCTATGGCGGCACGATCTTCGACCACTTCGGCCATCTGGCGCTCGACCTCACCCGCCTGTACCAGCTGCTGCCCCTGTTCCGCCGCAGCAAGGCCAGTTTCTGGTTCCATTACCCCGCCCTGCAGCGCCAAGACCCCATCAGCCATCCCCTGGTGCTGGAGTGGTTCGACTGCCTGGGCATCCGCGACCGGGTGCGCCTGGTGCAGCGGGAGATCCTCTGCAATCACCTGATCACGGCTGAGGTGCTCTATCGCGACCGCGGCTTCGTGCGCCAAGACTTCCCTGCAGCGGCCCGAGGGGCCCTCAATCCCCGGCTGCAGGAACGGCTGCTCGCTCGCCAGCGCTGCGATGGGCGGATCGCCTACCTCAGCCGTCACGGCCTCAGCCAGGGCACCACCCGCTTTGAGGGGGAGGAAGAGGTGGTGCGGGCGCTGCAGGGGTGCGCCAACATCGATGTGATTCAACCGGAAACGCTCTCAATCGAGGCCAAGCTCGCCCTGTATCGCGATTACGCGATGGTCACCGGCTTTGCCCAGGCCTGCATGAACATGAAGTACTTCACGCCTTACATCGGTCGTGAGGAGTTGGCGCCCCAGCTGATGTTTGTGGCGGGCCCCCAGAGTCTCAGCAGCAACTGGGTGAACCTCGATCGGGCCGCGGGTTTCGGCGATCGGGTGCTGGATTGCTCGCCGCCGGATTGTTCCCCCGACGCCGAGCAGCCGCAGCCTGACGGTGACGATGGCCCCACCCGTTTCCAGCGTTCCACCCGCTTTGATGTGGAGCTGGTGGTGGAGACCCTGCGGGGTCTGGATCGCCGCTGAGGGATCCCCTCAGTCCAGGGGCTGGAGGGTTGGAATGGCCCTGTAGAAGGGCTGCTCCCCCCAGCCCGCCTGCCGCCATTGCTGGCGCACCTCGCTGGCGATGTTCCAGGGCAGCACCAGCAGGCCATCGGGCTGGCGTGCGGCCAGTTCCTCCGGCGCCACCACCGGGATGTGACTGGCGGGCAGAAACTTGCCAATCTTGCTGGGGGCCTTGTCGGCCACGCAGGCCAGCAGGTCGGCCCGGATGCCCGCGTAATTGAGCAAGGTGTTGCCCTTGGCGGCGGCGCCATAGCCGCACACCTGCCGGCCCCCGTCGCGGGCCTCCACCAGAAAGCGCAGCAGGGCGTGCTTGCTGGCCACTGCCCGGGCCTGGAAGTCCTGATAGGCCGCCAGGGTTTCCAGGCCGGCCGCCCGCTCAGCCGCCAGCACGGCGTCCAGACGACCTCTCGCTGCCGCTCCGGACCGCACCTGGGACGCCGCCACGGCATCGCTGCGCGCCAGCCACACCCGCAGGCTGCCGCCATGGGTGGGCAGTTCCTCCACATCCACGGTGGTGAGTCCCACCCGGGCGCCGATCCGCTGCACCACAGCAAGGCTGAGGTAGCTGTAGTGCTCGTGGTAGATCGTGTCGAACTGGTTTCCAGCCAGCAGCCGCAACAGGTGGGGAAACTCGATCGATACCTGCCCGGTGGGTCGCAGCAAGGCGGTGATGCCCGCCAGAAAATCGTTGATGTCCGGCACGTGGGCGAGCACGTTGTTGGCCACCACCAGATCGGCGCCGCCTTCCACGGCTCCGCCGGCGGCCACCAGTTCCTCGGCCAGGCTTTGCCCGAAAAAGCGTTCCAGGGTGGGAATGCCCCGCTCCAGGGCCAGCTGGGCAGTGGAACGGGTGGGTTCGATCCCCAGGCAGGGAATGCCCCGCTGCAGCACGTACTGCAGCAGGTAGCCATCGTTGCTGGCCAGTTCCACCACCTGCGAGCGGCCATCCAGCCCCAGGCGCGCCACGGCAGCCTGCACGTAGCGCTCGGCGTGGGCGCACCAGCTGTTCGACATGCTGGAGAGGTAGGCGTAGTCGGCGCAGAAGAGGTGCTCAGCCGGAGCATGGGCCGGCAACTGCATCAGCCAGCAGCTGGTGCAGAGATACACCTGGAGGGGGTAGGTGACCTCCGCCTGGCTGAGTTGCTCGGCGCTGAGGTAGGCGTTGCTGGGCGGTTGGTGGCCCAGGTCGATCACCGGTTGCTGCAGAGAGGCTCCGCAGTGTCGGCAGCAAGGCGCGCTCATGGCCAGACAGGGCCGGTGGAGTCCATCGATGCCGGAAGAAATCAGCCCCGCAGACCACGGCCCGCAGGACATCGAGACCACCGCAAGGTAAATCAATTTACTTCTGGAGTAAACGGATTTACGTTTTTTCGCTGGAGTGTCGCTTTCTGGTGGCCGGCAGTCGCAGTTCGGCGCGCAGGCCGCCACCGGGGGCCTGCAGCAGGGCCAGGCGCCCCTGGTGATCGAGGCAGAACCGCTCCACGATCGCCAGGCCCAGCCCCCGGTGACGCTGGCGCTGGCGGTCGTTGCTGCGGCTGGGCCCCGGCATGGCCAGTAGGGTCTCGGTGGGGATGCCCGGCCCGTGGTCATCCACGCGCAGCAGCACACTTTCGCCCTGGCGCAGCCCGCTCACCTCCACCGGTGGTGCGCCGTACTCCAGGGCATTGTCAATGAGGTTGTTCAGCGCCCGCTCCAGGCCGTCCGGGTCGAGCTCCACCAGCAGGCGGGGCACCTGCAGCTGGATCGCCCGCGAGGAGTGGCTGGCCACGATCCGGCCACAGAGATCGTCGAGGGCGCAGGTCTGACGGCGCTCCGGCGGCAGCTCCTGCTCACCCAGCAGCGCCAGTTGGTCGGTGAGGGCCCGCAGCTGCTCGAGATCGAGGGCCATGGCCTGGGCGATGGTGCCGCTCTCTCCATGGAGGCGCTCGCAGAGGAGTTCCGTGCGCAGCATCAGCCGGGCATGGGGGCCCCCCAGGTCGTGGGTGAGGCCATGGAGGAGCTGGCGCCGGGCCCGGGCGGTGTTGTTGATGCGCTCCAGCAGGCGGTTGATGCGCAGGCTCAGCAGGCGGATCGGGGCGATTCCCTCCTCCGGCAGCAGGGGCAGGGGACCGGCCGAATCCTGCTCGCTCAGACGCTGGAGCATCAGCGAGAGCGGCCTCTCCACCTTCGTCCGCAGAAACAGCACCAGCCCGCCCAGGCCCCCCACCACGATCATCAGGATCCGCAGCAGCGGCAAGTACCAGATGCTGTTGCTGAGTCGCTCCGACTGGTAGAGCCACAGGGCCTCGCCCCCCTTGCTTCGGCTGTTCAGCCGCACCCAGTGCCCTCCCCAGGGATCCTGCAGGGGTGGCTGGTCACGGAGGATGCGGCGTTCGAGCCCGAATTCCCGGCGCATCGCCTCCTGCACCAGCCGGTCGAAGCGGCTGCTCACCGTCGTCTGCGACTGGGCCAGCTCGCTGTCCTGACGGACCGCAACCCCGGCGGGCAGGCTGTCTGGCGGGCGCATCTGCAGCACTTGCTCCACCAGTACCACGTGCTTGCTCAGGCGCAGGGCGGTCTCACTCACGATGCGGGGCTCCAGCAGCAGGCGCATGCCCAGGAGCAGGCCCAGGTATCCCACCGTGCCACCGGCCAGCAAGCTGGCCAGCAGCTGCAACCAGTCGAGTCCGGTAAGGCGGGTGCTGCCCTTGGCCATCGCATCAGCCTCCGCTGGTCGGCAGCCGCCGCACCGGTGCCGTGAGCCGGTAGCCCTGGCCGCGCACGGTCTCGATCATCTGCTCACCCGGCTGCAGGTCCAGCAGCAGCCGCCGCAGCCGCGACAGGCGTACGTCGATGCTGCGGCTCTGCTGGGTGTCCACCAGGCTGCCACTGGCCTGCCCCAGTTCCTGACGGCTCACAACCCCGCCAGCCCTGCTGCAGAGCAGCTGGAGCAGGGCCACGTCACCGCGGGAGAGCTCCTGGCCCTGGCCATCGTCCCGGCCAAGCCATAGCCGCTGCGGATCCAGACGCAGCTCGCCCAGCCGCCAGGCCTGATCCGCTGCTGGCGTGCCCTGACCCACCCTGAGCAGCTGCTCCACGCGCAGCTGCAACTCGCGGAAGAGAAACGGTTTACCCAGGTAGTCGTTGGCACCGGCCTCCAGACCGGCAATGCGGTCGCGGGGGGCGCCCAGGGCCGAGAGCATCAACACTGGCAGCTGGGGGTGGCCCTGGCGCAGGCGCAGAAGCACATCCGTGCCCCGCTGGCCGGGCAGCAGCTCGTCGAGCACCAGCAGGTCTGGCACCGCTTCGGACAGGGCCCGGTCGAGTTCGCGTGGGTGCTGCAGGTGGCGGGCCTGCCAGCCGCGCTGGGCGAACTGCTCGAGCAGCAGGCTGCCGAGGTCGGCGTCGTCGTCGAGGATCCAGATGCAACCGGCCATGGGATCTGGGGCGCGTGGGGCAGTCACCCTGCAGGTCATCATTGCCCGGCCAGCGCACGCATGGTGTCGATCACCTGGCCGACGGCGAAGGGGTTGCGACGCTGGAAGTTGGTGTCGGCGCTGTCCGAGGTGGGATCAGCCGTCACCGGACTGGTGCCAGCCCCCGGACTGGGCGTGCAGTCGAGCAGGCGATCGCCGAAGCCAAAGACCCGGTCGAGATTCACCCAGTTGCTGTTCAGGCTGCGCGGTCCAGCCGTGAACAGAAACAGGGAGGCCAGTTCTCCCGGCTGGTGGTAAGGCACGAAGTATTTCAGGTGGAGGGCGGCCTGGGGAAACCCTGTGATCACCGGATAGCGGCGGAACAGCTTCAGCTTCTCCCGGATCGAGAGTTCCTCCGCGCAGATCACATCCACATTGGGCAGTTGGGAAAGGGCCTCCACCACCTCCTGTTCCCCTTCGAAGCAAGTGGTGCCCTGCTGGAGTTTGTGACGGGAGAAATAGGCGATCCGTCCAGGCACGCGCTCGATCTCCAGCAGCCGCTTGCGCAGTCGTGGGGCGAGGGCTGCACGGGCCGCTGCAGGGAAATCGGCGGTCACGAACTCCCGGTCGCGGTACAGCACGCTCGACGACACGAGCATCGAACTCTCCAGCGTGCGTCGGATCAGTCGCACCCGCTTGCGGATCCCGAGGCAGCGCAGCCACTCGTCCACCAGAGGATGATCAAGCCCGGCCTCCTGGACTCCCTTTTCCTCCCCTGAGCCTCGTTTGGTCTTCTCGGGATAGTGGAACCAAATCGTTTCCTTGCTTCGCCGGAAGAGTCTGAGCAGCTGATAGGTTCGGCTCAGGTCAAGAAGGAGATGACCAAAATGCTCAAAGATCGTTCCTCCGTAGAGAGCAATGTCTTGATTTTTCCCCCTTCGATTTCGGGTCATTTCAATCTCTGTTGCCTGGGGAAGGGGATAGATCAGGCGGCTTCCCCTTCGATCAGTCAGGGCATCTATAGATTGGCCATATTGGTCCAGGCCTCCTTGTTTGCGTGTTTCCCACCATCGTGGTCCAGTCTTACCTGTGCTGCGCGTGGGCACCAGCCGGGCTCCAGGTTCCATCACCCAGGTCGCTGCTTCCGGGGTTTGAATTTTTCCCCAAAGGCAGGGATGATCAGCACGCAGATGGGCCAGCATGTCAGAAGTCGGCATGGTGGCCTTAGCGGATGATGTGTGAGCTCAGGTTACAGGAGGCGTCCGGATGGACTCTGATCTGGATTGTAAAATGTGGGATCGACAGCAAGTTTAACATCCATTGAGTTGGCTAGTTCATGTAGGCGAACTCTGTAATCGCGAAGATTTGACAGTAATTCCAGGCGTTCTCTGCGATTGCTCCATGGTGGTAGCTGATGCTGCTCGAGGATGTCTCTGAAGGTCTTGCTACGGATTAGCTCCCAAACCGATTCGGTGTTTTGGTAGTAGGCCACTGCCAGGATGTTGGACAGCTCAATGCTGTGGCGAGCCACCTGCAGGCGCCAGCTGCTCGAGGCCCGCAGCTCGGCCTGTACGAGGTTCGCGCGGCCCTCCATCTGGGTATACCGCCAGCGCAGGGCCAATCGCTTGCTTTGACGCTGGATGCGCGCCAGCAGGGTGTTGCGGAAGCCGCTGAAGAAGGGCTGCCTTGCCAGCTCCTGATGACCGGCGATCAGCTCGGTGTCGAGGCGCGGGGCTTCCGAGTTTTTTCCCGCCATCTTCTGGCCCTGCTCGTGGAAACTCTCGGGCTGGAAGATCAGGGCCCTGAGTTTGCGTTTTTTCAGGCGCCGGTAGAAGTCCACGTCGTCTCCCCCCCAGCCAGACATGTGGTCGTGGTATCCCCCTGTCGCTTTCATCTTCCGGCGCGGGGCCAGGCACAGACCAGAGGATGTGCCGAGTTTGCTGAATCCCTTGAAGAAGATTCCGGGATCCTCCCCCATCTGGCTCACGTAGGACTGAATGTCCACGGTTGCGACGTCGGCGTCGGTCTTGAGCACCAGATCGGCTTCGGCCAGCCCCAGGCCGATGTTCTGAGCACGGCCCTGTCGCCAGATGGGCTCGCCTTCCACCCTCACCACCGTGACCCGCTCGCCGTCCAGATCTCCCAGGGCATCAATCACTGGGATGGTGGAATTGAAATCCACTACAATGATTTTGCGCAGTTGGGGGCAGGCCAGCCAGGAGGGAAGGCTGTCCCGCAGATACTCCACCCGGTTGCGGCAGGGCGTGATCAGATCGACGCTGGGCAGCTGGCTCATGGCGTAGTGGGAGGGATATTAAACCAGGCGGCAGTGGGTTGCTTCTGGCTGAGCATCCAGCCGAGGGTGAGATATTGGGCCTCGCGGGTGAGGGGCTGGATGCTGTTGTCGTGAGCGGCGTCTTGGTTGGTAGGGCCTGACACGAACTCGGGGCAGAACTGCTCACGAATCTGGTTGTCGTCTGCAAGAAAACTGCTCCGCAACTTGCGGATTTCCTTTGGGGTCAGCCAGCTGTTAATCTGTTTCAGATAGGCCACTGCACTACTCTGGTTGATCTTGGTAAATCGCCGCCGTCCTTTATTGTATATCCGGAGCAGCTGCTCGCGTGGGAGGCCCTCCATGCCGTTGAGGTAGCGCTTGAACAGTACGCAGGGAATCGGGTGTCCAACGTTGAACTGAGTTTTCTGTGCGCTTGCGTCGGTAGGTGGCACGAATGGGCCCGTCAGGCTATGGAGGAATTGCTGCGTTATGTCCTGCTGCTTGCAAAGGTTCTCATAGCTCAGCGTGCGCAGTGCGAAGTGCTGACGCCAGGCATTCAGTTGCTGGTGATAATCGGCTACATGGCGAAAAGTCCTGAGGAACTTCTGGATGGACTTCCGATAAAAGGTGGCGAGAATGTATTCGCTGTAGCTGCTCTGAAGGTAGCTGGCCCGTTCACGGATCACGCACACCACCTGTATATCTGCGCTGTTGCCGAATAACTCGCGAATGCGTTTCACATTTTCAGCCTTTCTCTGCCACATCAGCTCCCGGTCTTCGTCACGGTCGATTCGTCCGAAACCGATCCGCCAGAAGGCCTCGGCGCTCACGATGGTGTGCTTGTAGTTCTTCGCCTTGGTGACGAGTGCAGCCGCCATCTCCTGCAGCTGGCTTTCGCTGTAGGGCTTGGGCTTGCTGGTGCAGTCGAGGGAGCGGGCAATGTTCAAATGGGTGGGAGCGTCCCGACCACCGTTGAGCAATTCCGCTTCCCTGGGGTACCAGAGGCCCTGGCTTGCATAGAACTCGGCGTGCCGGCCCAGATGGCGCTGAATGGCGGTGGTGCCTGTCTTGTGGGTGCCGATGTGCAGAAAGATCGTCACGGCCTAGATGTCCCAGCTGTCGAGAGGCTTACCCATGTAGGCCAGCATCGCTTCCGCGTCCGGCCGTACCACGTCCAGAACCTGGCGCCGCAGTCTTTCGTTCCATTGGGGCTCAGGCACCAGGATTCTGCCCTTGTCACCCGCTTCGTTCACCTGGGGCAGGGCACCTTCATCGAGGAGCAGCTCCACTTTGCCCGCTGCGGTGGACGCACCGAGGAACTGGAGCAGGTCCGTGAGCGAGGACCGTGGTTCGGCGATCAGGTCTTCGAACGTGAGGCAGTGAATCTGGGAATCGGGATAGAACTGGCGGAAGCTCTGCAGGCGTTCGTGATAAAGCGAACAGCCCACCACCAGTCGCCGCAGATGGCGCGAGCCCATCAAGTATCGGAAGTCACGGGTGCGTGTATGCCGCCCCTTGCGATGTCTCCACTGCGACACAATTCGCTTGAGCGGATCACGCACCACATACACCAGCTTCAGATCAGGGAGGTAGCGGTGCATCAAAGCCGGAGCATGGGCGAAGCTCTTCAGAGCGCTGGCATACATCGTGCTGCCCTCACCCCGGAGCTTGCGATTTCTACCCGGTTTGAACAGCCGTCCGTACCACTCCCACCCCTTGTCATAGCGTCGGCCGAAGAATTTTGGTTCCTTGGGCAGGCTGATGAAGATGTCGGGATGTCGAGGCAGAATCGTGGTGAGGGTGGTGGTGGCAGATTTGGCAGCTCCGATGATGATGAAATTGGGTAGTCTGCGTCCCAGCGCTTCCACATCTGCCTGATGATCTCCCCGCAGACCGGCCTCGATGATCGTGCGCAGTCGGCGGTTGAGGCCCAAGTTGATCTCCTCTGAACGGTTTAAGGAATCCGGAATCGTAGGTCAGCAGCCTGCAGCTTCAGACGGGCGCCGCGGCTGTGAACCGTTCCAGGGGCTCGGCCGTTGCGCTGAGCCGACCATGGGCCAGCTGCTCGAGCTGCTGCTCTGCGTAGAACAGCTCCACATCCTGGCGGTAGCGATTCCAGGCCAGGCCGATCAGTTGGTCGTTGCTGAAGTATTGGCTGAGGTCGCTTTCACCGGAACGCCGCACGTTCTTGCTGGGCAGTTTCCCCAGCGCGGGCAGGCCCGCCTGGCGCATGCGCTGGCGCAGCGACTGCCAGTGCTCGCCCATCGCCTCCATTTTGCCGATGAACCCTGGAACGGGAATGCCTTTCACGCAAAGGATGGAGCTCTGGGGCAGCAGATGCACGTCCAGATCAGCGTCGGCAGTGGCAGCTACCACTTCGAGAAAACGATGAAACGGCATGCCTCGCTCCAGGCCCATGCGCTGCATCGCCGTGGAGATGTGGTCGTTCTCGATCAGTTTGTTGTTGTAGGCGGAAACCAGGCGGTCGAAGGGGTTGCGAACAAAGCTGAAGCAGAAATGACTGCTGCGTCTCTCCATGGCTTCTGCTGCGTTGATCATGCACGTTTCGCCGTGGGTGCCCTTGCGCCAGAGGGCGTCTGCAGTGGTGCGGTAGCCCTCCTCTGGGGGCTGCTCAAGCAAACGGGTCAGTGCCGCCTTAACCGACGAATTCGCCACTTTCGGTACTCGGCCGTAGATCAAGGGCAGACGGTTGAACAGAATGAAATGCTCCCCTTGGTCCGGCTGGTGTGTATCAAATAAGGGCATCAGGCTGCCACCAGCGCTGGAGTGTTCGAGAGAAATTGGTGATGCTCAAGCCTCTCCAGAGCGAGCCAGGCACCCTCACCATTGTTCTTGTGCCCTTGCCAGATCTCCGGGATAAAAGAGGCAGTGGGGGCGAGTTGGTGGAGGAGCCGGAATACGTCGGCCCAGTCCACATCTCCTTCATCGATCTGCAATCCTTCGCCATCAACACCGGTAGCATCGGCCAGATGGAGGTGGGCTGTGAAAGGTAGGATCCGTTCCAGAAAGTTTGAGAAGGAGAGATGCAGGTGATTGCAGGCTAACTTTGAATGGGACACATCCAGGCAAACTCTCAGCCTGTGTTCGTGGCAGAAGCGTTCGATTGAGTCTGGATCCACGAAGAGGTTGTGATAACGCTGTCCGCCGAAGTGCCAGGGAAAGGGAGGCATGGTCTGGGGGATCAGCTCCACGCCATCACAGCGCAGTTCGCTGAGGCTCTGGGCCAGGCGTTCCAGCAGGGGACCTCGCTCTGCCGCACTGAGGTGCCGATTGGCCGAGAAGCCGCCCACATTGGTCACAAGCAGAACATCGGCTGGGCAGGTGAAGCGCTGGCGCAGTCGGGCCGAAAGGTCGAGCACCCGCTGCAGCTCGCTCACCGAATGACGCCTGTACGCGGCATCGGCACTGCAGAGATCCAGGGTGTGGTCCCCGGCAAACAGTTCCGGTGCGTGCACCACCAGCCCCATGGCCAGTTGCTCCGGCAAGACATGGTCGATGTCCACCTCCACGTCTTTGTAGCTGAGATGGATCTCCACCAGATCGAGGTTGCTGGCCCCGTTGAACTGATGAAGATCGTGATAGCGAACTGGTACGCCGAATGGGTTGTTGAAGTGGTAAGGGCGTGGAGTGGCGGCCGGTTGCTGGAGATCGGATTCAAAGAAAAAGTCGCCTTCCTCCTTGGCGCAGCTGAGACTCTTGCCCAGCAGGTCGTTGAGCCGGTAGGGCTGCAGCCCCTGGCCAGGGCTCTGGATGCGCACCATCTCACGGCTGATCGGCGTGCCCGGGGGGATTGCACAGGCCGCGACCAGGCTCTTGGCCAGCACCTCCCGGTTCATCAGTTCTCCCTGGCTGATTGTGCGGGAATCGCCTGAGCCCATCGACTCCTCCACCGCCCGGATGGCCGTGACCATGGCCGTGAATTCATTGGGCAGCAGGCTCACTTTGTGGTCGTTTCCCTCCATGGCCCGATCCAGAGTGATGTGCTTCTCGATCACACTTGCGCCCAGGCCCACCGCCGCGATCGGCACGGCATAGCCGCGTTCGTGGCCTGAGTAGCCCACCGGTGCTTCGGCCAGTTCGGCCAGCCGGCGCAGGTAGCGCAGGTTCACGTCCTTGAACGGCGTGGGATACGTGGAGTTGCAGTGCAGCAGGGCAAAGGCTCCCCCCTGCTGGCGCAGGTGGCGGATGCCGGCGCTGATCTCCTGCTCGGTGGCCATGCCGGTCGAGGCGATCAGCGGCTTGCCGGTGGCGGCGATGGCACTGAGCAGATCGTGGTTGGTGAAGTCGGCGGATGCCACCTTGAAGCCCGCCATCCCCCATCGGTGGAGTTTCTCAAGGCTGGTGGCATCCCAGGGGGTGCAGAGCGGGATCAGCCCCCGGCTGAGGGTGTGGTCAAAACAGCGATAGAGCTCGTCGTCGCTGAGCTGGAAGCGCTCCAGCAGATCGAGGGTGTACTGGGTGCCCAGGTCGGAGGCCATGTCGTTGCTGTCGCCGGCATTGACGTAGAGCTGGCCCATGTCACGCATCTGGAACTTGGCGCAGTCGGCGCCAGCGGCGGCGGCGGCATCGATCAGTTGCAGGGCCAGGTCCAGGCTGCCGTTGTGGTTGTTGCCGATCTCGGCGATCACAAAGGCCGGGGCACCGTCACCGATCGCCCGATCGCCCAGAAGCAGGCGCCGTTGGCCGCCGCGTACCACGGCCACCACCCGGCCGTGGTCATCCAGCAGGGGGATCACCTGGATCTTGGGCGAGAGCAGTCCAGCCAGATCCGAAGCGGTGCTGCCCTCTGCCGCGCTGATGCAGTGGGGATTCATTGCTGCCGTGACCGGCCGGTTGAGGTCGATCAGATCGGTGGCTGCGATCCAGCGGCGGAAGTCGCCATCGCTCAGCACGCCCTGGAGGATCCCGCCTTCGGATACCACGAAGATCAGGCGGCATTGGTTGGCCGTGATCTTGTTCAGGGCCGTCAGCAGCGAGTCTTCCGAGAAGACCACGAACTGGGTGAAATTCCGCTCGATCTGCACCGATTGCACCGATCTCCCGTCTCTGCGGCCGACGCTGGACTCTAGGGCCGGAAGCCGGGGGTCACCAGCAGGGCGAGGGCGCGCAGCCAGCGGTTGTGGCAACGCAGCGCGGCAAGGCGCCGGCCGATGTTGCGGTTGTCCGGCCGTTGCAGCTGGGCAATCTCCAGCAGCCGCACCGCCTCCTGATGATCACCGCAGCGAATTGCCGCCTCTGCTCCGCGGCGCAGCTGGTTGCTGGAGAGGTCGGCGGCGTTCACCACGTAGCCGCTCTGTTGCAGATGTGGTGGGGCGACGGGGCTTGTGCCCAGCTCTGCCAGGGCCAGCCAGAGATTTCCAGGGGAAAAGGCCTGGTGATAACCCACCCAGTGCAGCCAGTCCGGGTCGGGATCGGGGCCCTGCGCCAGGGCGTCCAGGTCGTCAACCCGGGCCAGGGATTGCAGCAGGCCTGAGCCGGCGAAAAAGGGGGTACCCAGATCCTGGCGCAGCCCGAAGTCGTCCATCACCACCGGCTTGCAGCCCAGATCGAGGGCGTCAAACAGGGCGGTGGACGACACCGTGGCCAGCAGCCTGCTCTCCAGCAGCAGCTGGGGAAGCGGCGCGTAGCTGAGCCTGAGGTTGGCAGGTGGGCTGCCCAGGGTCTCCACCAGGGTGCGGCTGATATGGGTCTCCACGCTGTGGAACGTGGTCTCGTTGGGTGCCACCCGCGGTTTGATCACCAGTTCCCAGTGGGGCGAGCGTCGGGCCAGTCGGGCCAGTATCCGAAGAAGACGGCGGCGCTCTGCCGGTGCGGCAGGCATCACCACCTGCTCGGCGAACACCAGGCGCAGGGGGCGTTCCGTCACGGACGCCGGGCTGCTGGATTGTGCACGATTGCGGCCCAGGCCCGTGAGCACGCTGCGCTGGCCCCTGAACGGTGTGTGGCGCAGCAGCGTCTCCAGGCGGGCCTGGTCACGGGGGCCATTCAGGCAGATCAGGTCGTAGCCCAGCCGCCAGGCGATCGCTTCCTCAAAGCGCTCGAGCACCACGCCGTTGAAGCCGCAGAACAGGGGGCGGGTCGGCCGTTGCTGCTGCCGGCGTGTGAGGTGGTAGACACTGCGGAACTCGGCAAGCTTGCTGCCGGTGAGATAAACGCCGATGGCGTCGAACTGATCCAGCCTTGGGTTGGCCAGGAGCTGTTGCAGCGTGAATCCCCATACGGGTCCGATCTCACGCAGGCCAGCCAGCACGGCAGTCGGGGTGCCCAGCCTGGGGATGGCGTTCACGATGATCTCCACCTCCTGCTCTCCAGCGGAGCGGGCCAGGGCCTGACAGGCCAGCAGCTGGCTGTCACTGTCAGCGATCAGCAGCAGGCGCTGGCTCATCTCGCCAGTTCCCCCAGGCGCCGCAGCAGCCGCTGGGGCCCGTCGCTGATGGCCCACCCCCGGGCTGCCAGCCAGTCGGAGTTGGGTCTGGGCAGCTCCAACAGGCGATCCAGGGGAGAGCAGTCGGCCAGGCGGTGCATGGCACCGCTGCCAAAGAACAGGGGGCCGTTGAAGTCGGTGCGAATGCCGTAGTCGCCCAGCACGGCCGTGGGTTTGCCCCACAGCATCGCCGTGAGCAGCCAGTCGGAGGCAATGCCCAGGCAGGCACGGGCCTGCATCAGGGCCATGGGCAGATCATCGGCCTGCCCCACCTGCAGATTGGCCGGGGCCTGGCGATCCTGGCGGTGGTGCCAGGCAAGGCTGCTCTCGGATCCATCGTTGCCGGGGTTGTCCACCCGTGCTGGGCACGGGGGGCCGTCCGGTTGCAGACGAACCTGCCAGTGGGGGTTCTCCCGGGCCATCGTCCGCAGTCGCTGGTACAGCACTCCCTTGGCGAATGGGGAAGGGGGAATGGCCATCTGGTCGAGCACCAGCACCACCGGCTCGGCGCTGGTGCTGAATCCGATCGGCTGGGTGGGCAGGCACCACAGGCCGATCAGCTCGTGCTGTTGGCCTTGCTGGTGGCTGCCGTGCAGCAGCCAGGCCAGTTCATCGCGCTGGGCCTGGCCCTGCAGCACCAGCAGGTTGTAGCCGAGGCGTGGCAGCAGGTCGGCTGCCAGGGCATCGCCGCAGAGGGGCCGGATTGGCCCGCTGAACAGGGGCCGCGGCTGTTGCTGGCGCAGGTGGGCGGCATGGATGTGCACCTGGCGGAAGTTGGCTGCTTCGCTTCCGTCCAGAAACACGCCCACCGCATCCAGCCCCGTCAGCAGCTCGCTGCAGGCCGCTTGCAGGGGCGCCAGGGGGATCACCGGCAGCGATCGGAGGTGAGCCGAACGCGGCTCTGCCGTCGTGAACAGGGTCACGGCTGACCCGGCCGTCTGCAGGGCTGCCCCAAGCTCCAGGCAGGCTCCAAGTCCATCATCGGCCTGGCAGATCAGTCCCACCTTCATGGCTTGCGCCTCATCGTCCCTTCAGCAGCCGCTCCAGCAGCCAGAAGCCCACCAGGTTCTGGCGCAGGCGCCTGAGCAGATCCCTGCCGCGATGGCGCGCTTCCTGCTTGGAGCGGGCGCCGGCGGAACTGAGCATGCGGCGTCCCCCCTTGGCCAGGGCATAGTCCTGCCAGGCCTGGCTCCCCCAGCCCGCTGGTCCGATGTCGGCCGCCGATGGGTTCTCCCTGGGCTGTTCCAGCAGCTGGCAGAGGGCCGCCATGAACTGCTGGGCGCCATCCGGCCGATGCCCCTGTTGCTCCAGCCAATCCTGGTTGTGGTGGGGAGTGAAAGGGTCCTGCACGATCGAATCGAAGTCGGCCACGGCTCCGGATTGCAGGAAGTAGTGGTTGCCAAGGCTTTCATTCACCCCCAGATCGCTCACCACCCGGGTGCTCACCCCCAGCGCCATGGCCTCCATCGCCGCCGTGGATGACACGGTGATGGCGCAGCCGCACTGCTTGAGCAGGGTGAGGCTGGGCTTGTAGCTGATCTGCAGATTGCTCACCCGCCGGCTCAGTTGCTCGATCCGGCTGGCCATCTCGCCGTGCTGACGATGCAGGGTGGCCTCCACCGGGGAGGTGCGCGGCTTGAAGATCACCGGATGCTCCGGCCAGGCGCGGGCCAATTTGGCCAGCCGGCGGCAGAGGTACCTGCGCTGAATCGGGTTGTCGGGGACCGACGGCTGCTCGAAGAACACGATCGAGGCCCGTTGGGGAACCTGCAGCCGCGGTCGCAGCGACCAGAGAATCGGCAGACCGGTCACCAGGGCATTGCCGCTGTCCACCCCGAGGGCCGCGCAGCCCTGGCGATAGAGGCGGGCATCGGTTTCGGCGTTGAGGCAGAGGAGATCCACGCCCGAGCGATCCATCATCCCCTCGAGCTGATGGCGAAACAGGATGCCCGGATAGGCGCTGATCAGCACCGGTCGGCGCCTTTGTCCTGCCCACGCGTTCTGCAAGAGCAGCTGGCTTTCCCGGGTGCGGCGGCCGTCCAGCCCCAGCACCAGGGCATCCAGCTGCGTCAGCTCGGCCCGAAGACCGCCGAGCTGGGGCCACTCCCGCTGGCGGATCTCGGTGCGGGGATCAATCCGCCGGATCTCCAGCACCTGACGGCGGGAGAGCTTGCGGCCAGGCAGTTCCAGCAGGTACAGCGTCGTGCGGGCTCCGTGCTGCCGCGCCACCTGCAGCAGATTCATCGCGGTCTTGCCGAAGGAGTCGAAACAGGCCAGGGCTGCCACCTTGCGCCCCTGCAGGCTGCTCATCAACGCTGGTCCGCCGCCGCTTGGTTCGCTGGCGGTTGTCTAGCGCCCTCCAGCAACGGCGCCAGCCTTTCGCAGAGATTGAGATCCTCTGGCGTGTCGATCTCGGGCGCCATTCCGTCCAGGGGCACCGGCAGGGTGGGCTGCACGAAGCGGCTGCCGGCTTGCAGAAACCTGGCGGTGCGGATGGCGTAGATCGCTCCTGTCTCCAGATAGGTGGGCTGCAGATCCTGTCGGCGTTGCCTGGGTTGGTGGGCGTCGTGGTTGATCCCGACGCCATGGCCATGGAGGTCCTGCCGCCAGAGAAAGCCGTGCCAGGGAACCACACTGAAGGCCATGTTGGCCTCTCCGTCCTGCAGGGCATGGACCACCGCGTCGATCTGGGAGCTGGTGGTGAACGGGGAGGTGCACTGCAGGAAGACGAACAGTGGAGGTAACGGCCCCACCTCAGCCAGTTGCCCCAGGGCATCCAGCAGGGCAGTCTCCGACGATGCCTGGTCACCGGCCAGTTCCCCCGGGCGGCGCAACCAGCCACCGCCTGCCTGTTCGGCCAGCTGCCCGATCTGCGGGTCATCGCTGCTCACCCAGACGCCATCCAGGCAACGGGCACCGAGGGCTGCCCGCACGCTGCGCACCACCAGCGGCACACCGGCGACCGGCCGCAGGTTCTTGCCGGGAATGCCCTTGGACCCGCCTCTGGCCGGAATCAGGGCGATCGGTCTGAGGGTGTCGTCGATCGCCGGTTCAGGCCGGGTTGTCTGCATGGCCGATCCGGGACTGCTGGATTGGGGGGTGGATCCGGCCGTTGGCACCAAGGGGATGGAAGCGAAGCGGATCGGCCTGGGGGGCCAGTGAGGAAGGCGGGGCTGATGGGTTGACTGCCTGCCGCTGGCGCTGGGCGCTGAGGAGCACCTTCTTGACCCTGCCCGTGGGGATGCCGGTGTCTGCCGCAACGGCGGCACACAGGAAGTCGAGTGTCGCCTCAAGGCAATCCTCAGGGAGCATCAGCCAACCCCTTGATCGGGTGGAGCGAACGTAGCAGCGCTGGGCTTGCCATCACCTTGGTTAATTTGACCCGTTGCAGCAGTCCCCTCTCCGAATTGGCCCCATCCAGCGCCCCCGTGCGCCTCGGCCTGCCGGCAGTGGGCATGCTGCAGCACGCCACCCTGCCTGCTCTGCTGGCCCCCCACACCCTGGTGTGTGGCCACTCCCGCTGCCGGCGCGAGCCCCTCGATGCACTGCTGGCCTGGGGCCGCAAGCCCAGTGCCCTCGCTGCTGAACGGCTGGCAGCCCAGCGCGCCCTCCCGCTCTGGCGCTGTGAGGACGGCCTGGTGCGCTCCCTGGGCCTTGGGCCAGACAGCCCTCCCCTGGGCCTGCTGCTCGATGATCTGGGGGTGTACTACGACGCCACCCAGCCCAGTCGGCTGGAGCAGCGCATTGCCCGCCCGCGCACCGCTGCTGAGCTCGAGCGGGGCCATCACCTGCAGCGGCTCTGGCGGGAGCAGCGGGTGAGCAAATACAACGGCGCAGCAGAGGCTCCCTTGCCCACCGGGCCCTTTGTGCTGGTGGTCGACCAGACCGCCGGGGATCTCTCCATCCGCCTTGGGGCGGCCAGCGGCGCCAGCTTCACCGCCATGCTCGAGGCCGCCCTGGCCTCCCATCCAGGCTGCCGCGTGGTGGTGAAGACCCACCCGGACGTGGTGGCGGGCCGCAAGCGCGGCCATTTCTCGCGCCAGCAGCTCAGCGATCCGCGGATCGTGGTGGAGGCCAGTGGCGGCCATCCCGCCGCCCTGCTGGAGAGGGCTGAGGCGGTGTATGTGGTCACCTCCCAGATCGGCTTCGAGGCCCTGCTCTGGGGCCGGCCGGTGCACTGCTTCGGCATGCCCTTCTACGCCGGCTGGGGCCTCACCCTGGATCGCCAGCCGGCCCCCGAGCGGCGGTGCCAGGCCCGGGCCCCGAAGCTGGCCGATCTGGTGCATGCCGCCCTGGTGGAGTCGGCGCTCTACATCGATCCCCACCGCCACCTGCCCTGCACCCCAGAAACCCTGATCACGGCCATCGGCCTGCAGCGCCGCCTGCGCGGCTCTCTGCCGGAGACGATCGAGGCCTTCGGCTTCACCCCCTGGAAGCAGCGCGTGCTGCGCCGCTTCCTGCCGGTGCGGCGCCTGCGCTTCCGCTTTGCCTGGCAGCGACCGGGGCGGTCGGCCGCCCTGGTGGCGATCTGGGGGCGCCGGGGCCGGCCGGGGTTGCTGCGGGCCGTGGAGCGCCGCAGGTTGCCCCTGCTGCATGTGGAGGATGGCTTTCTGCGTTCGGTGGGCCTGGGGGCCGACCTGATCGATCCGATCTCCTGGGTGCTCGACCGCCGCGGCATCTACTACGACGCCAACGGCCCCAGCGACCTGGAGCACCAGCTGGCCCATGGCCAGTGGAGCGCGGCCCAGCTGGAGCGGGCCGCCCGACTGCGCGGGCGGCTGGTGGAGGGGGCCATCACCAAGTACAACCTCAGCGCCCCTGCCTGGCGGCGCCCTGCCGCTGCCCGCCGGGTGGTGCTGGTGGTGGGCCAGGTGGAGTCGGACGCCTCGATCCGCCTGGGCGCCCCTGGCCTGCGGGGCAACCTGGCCCTGCTGGAGGCGGTGCGCCAGGCGGAGCCCGGGGCCTATCTGGTGTACAAGCCGCACCCCGACGTGGTGGCGGGCCTCTGCCGCGAGGGCAAGGGGGAGGATCGGGCAACCCAGGCCTGCGATGAGGTGCTGGTGGAGGCCTCGATCCAGCAACTGTTCACCCAGATCGATGCCCTGCATGTGCTCACGTCGATTGCCGGTTTTGAGGCCATGCTGCGGGGCCTGGAGGTGCACACCTGGGGACTGCCCTTCTATGCCGGCTGGGGGCTGACCCACGACCGGCTCCAGTGCCAGCGCCGGGGGAGACAGCTGGAGCTGGACGCCCTGGTGCATGCGGCGCTGATCGACTACCCCCGCTACGTGAGCCGCCACAGCGGCCTGTTCATCGAACCGGAGCAGGCGATCGAGGAGCTGCTGGCCTGGCGGGCCGGGCCGCCCCAGCCCCTCACTCTGCGCCAGCGGATCTTCCGCCACTGGGGCCGACTGCGGCAGCGTTGAAGACTGCGGGCACGTGGCAAAGTTGGGCCCGGCTGAGCAGGGTGAGCGAACGTTGACGGCAGATCGGGCTCCAGCCCTGGTGCAGGTGCGGATCGACGGCCCGGTGCTGCTGCTGATGGGACCCATCGGCCTTTTCTTTGCCCGGTTCTGTCGCTATCTGCGCGGTTGCGGGATCCCGGTCACCAAGGTGGCCTTTCCCCTGCAGGAGTTCGGTTTCCCTCGGGAGGTGGAGGTCCCGTTCTCCGGGGACATGGAGGCATGGCGGCCGTTTCTGCGCCAGCTCCTGCTCGATCGGGGAATCCGGCATATCTTCATGTATGGAGATTTCATCATTCCCCACCGCATCGCCATCGAGGAGGCCCAGGGTCTGGGGATCGAAGCTTGGGTGTTTGAACTGGGCTATATCCGACCCAATTACGTGAGTCTGGAGCGAGATCGGGTTAATGCTCGGTCCAATCTCAACAAGCCCGTGGAGTTTTATCAGGCCCTGCCCGCAGTGAACAGTCTGCCCGGCGGTTGCCTGGATCCCGGTTGGCGTTGGCGCAAGATCTGGAAGGCGCCAACCTTCATCCAGCATGCCTTCACCGACTACCCCATCATTGAGGGTGAGCACAAGTTGCAGCCTTCCCCCCGTTTTCTCTGGTGTCAGCTCAGGGGCAGCTGGCGCTTCTGGCTCTACCGCTGGCAGGAGCGCAACCTCAAACGCCGCCTGCTGGAGCATCTTTCCTTCTTTCTGGTGGTGCTCCAGGTCTCCAGCGACTCCCAGATTCAGCTTGGGTCTCCCTATCGGGGCATGCATGAATTCATTGAGGATGTGATTCGTTCGTTTGCCATCCATGCCCACGCATCTGATCACTTGGCGTTCAAGCATCACCCGCGGGATCGGGGTTACAACCACTACGGGCGCCTGATCCAGTTGCTGGCTCTACGTTATGGCGTTGCCGATCGCATTCATTATTTCCATGACGGCGCCCTGAGTCGCTTTCTCCGCACCTGCCGGGGTGTGGTCACGGTGAACAGCACGGTTGGATTGCAGGCCTTATACCATGCTGTGCCAACCAAGGTGATGGGCAACACCTTCTACAACCTGCCCGGCCTCACCGATCAGAAACCCCTCGATCAGTTCTGGCAGGAGCCCACCACCAGCGACCGCCCGCTCTTCTACCGCTTCTATGCCCATCTGGTGACCACCACCCAGGTGAATGGCAACTTCGATGGGGACTTCCCCTTCCGTCTCACCTTCCCGATCGGACCGGAGGCCAGGCGGCTGGCCCCGGCGCCCCGGCTGCCCGATGCCCCCCGCAGCCCCGCAGACGGGGGCTGGGCCGTGCCCTGGCGGGTGCTTCGGCGGGCCTGCTGGGGTGTGTCCTACTTCCTGGTGTATGCGGTCCAGCTGCTGGCCCTGGCCCTGGGGCGCCGCCGCCAGGCCGCCAACCTGTTGGTGGTCACGGCCCAGGTGGGCCTGCGGGCGCTGGGGGTGAGCGTGGTGGTGGATGACAGCCAGCCGGAGGAACCGGCGAGCAGGCCCGTGGTGCATCTCTGGAACCATGAAAGTCCCGTGGATGTGCTGGTCGTGCAGGGTGTGCTCCGGCTGCCCAGCATCACCACCGCCAGCCTTCACCTCAGCCGGATCATGCCCTGGTTCTCGGCCTCGGCTGCCAATGCCGGGCACGGCCTGATGGATCATCGCAACGGCCAATCGCGCACCTCCGCCCTCTACCGGGCCTCGGCCACCCTGGCTGCCCGCAGGCAGGTGATGCTGGCCCCCAATGGGTCGCTGGTGACGCCGATCAGCCAGCGGGTGTCGGCCAGTGCCCTGCTGCTGGCCCGCAAGCATGGCGCCCTGATCGTGCCCTGGACGTTCTCCTACTACGGCCTCTCCACTTCGGCAGACGCGCTGTATCGCCCGTTGAGGCTGTTGCTCTCCCGTCTCAAGGCGCCCCTGGCCACCATTCACTGCCGCAGGGGCAGGGCTGAGGACCTCGGCCTGCCGGAGCAGGGCTGTGATCGCGACACGTTTGTGAGAGCCGTGCAGGCGTACTACGCCCAGACCACCGCCGGCAGCACCGCCGTGGTCACGCCGCCAGAATCCAGCTGACGTTGTGGCCTCCGAAGCCGAACGCGTTCTTGAGGGCATAGCGCTCCTGCCCGCCGCCGCCGAGGAGGTGGGGGTGATCCCGGACCACCGCCAGCCCGATCTCCGGATCCACCGGGGTGCAGTTCAGGCTCTGGGGCACGGTGCCATGGCGCAGGGCCTGCAGCGCCAGGATCGTTTCCACGGCCCCTGCGGCCCCGAGCAGATGGCCCAGTTGGCCCTTCGGCGCTGTGACCGGCAGGGAGTCCACCGCTGAGCCGAGGCCGCGACGGAGTGCCTTGGCCTCCGCCAGGTCACCCACGGGTGTGCCGGTGGCGTGGGCCTGGACGAACGCCAGATCGCCCGCCTGCAGGTCCGCCCGTCGCAGGGCATCGATGATCGCCTGGCTGGCCTGCAGTCCCTCGGGTTCCGGGGCCACGATGTGGTGGCCGTCACTGCTGCTGCCGCAGGCCTGCAGCCATCCCTGGGCAGGAGGCCCTCCCCGGGCCAGGTCGCCGGCCCGTTGCAGCACCAGCACCCCCGCCCCTTCCGAGAGCACAAAGCCATCCCGATCCTGGGCATAGGGCCTGGAGGCCTGCTCCGGTGCGTCGTTGCGGCAGGAGAGGGCTCGCATGGCGGCGAATCCCACCAGGCCAAGGCGGTTCACCGGGGCCTCACTGCCACCGGCCAGCACCACATCGGCCCGGTCGTCCTGCAGCAGCAGCTGGGCCAGAAGCAGGGCTTCGGCGCCGGCCGCACAGGCCGAAACCGGCGTGTGGGCCCCGGCATGCAGGCCCAGGTCGATGGCGATCTGGCCTGCCGCCGCGTTGGGGATCAGCATCGGCACCGTGAGCGGATTCACCCGCCCCGGGCCGGCCTGGAGCAGGTTGGTGTGCTGGCGCTCCAGGGTGGCCAGGCCGCCGATGCCCGTGCCGATCACCACGGCAACCCGGCGGGGGTCCACCCCCTGGCAGTGGGGGGCTGCGTGGGCCCAGGCCTGACGGGCCGCCAGCAGGGCCAGCTGGGCGCAGCGGTCGAGCCGCCGCTGCTGCAGGGGCTCAAGGCTGGCGTTGAGATCATGGTGCACCCGGCCGGCAATCCGGGAAGGCAGGTCGGCGGCCCAGCTCTCCACAACCGCCGAGATGCCGGAGTGGCCTGCCAGGGTGGCCTCCCAGGTGGCGTCGACACTGGCGCCGAGGGGGGTGATGCACCCCCAGCCGGTGACGGCCAGCCGTTCAGTGGGCCTGACCATCAGGGGACTCCAGGGTGCGCAGGTGATTCTGAATATCGCCCACGGTTCTGAACTGGAGCAGATCCTCCTCGCGGATCTTGATGCCCAGGCACTCGTCCGCCTCGATCAGGATCTCGTAGAAGCCCAGGGAGTCGATGCCGATGTCCTCGATCAGCCTGGCGTCCGGAGTGATCTGCTGGGGATCGGCTCCGGAGATGCGCTGGAGGATCTCCTGAAGGCGCAGCTGGAGATCGGCGGAGTTCAACGGGGGACGGGGGGCAGGGGCCCGATCGATGATCCCGGCCTCAGTGCTGGAGGCCACGGTTGTTCTGGAGCTCTCATTCTCAGGGCCCCCTGCCATCAACACCCCACACCCGACTGCAGATCTATGGAAACGTACCAGTCCAGGGGGATCAGGTCAGCCGCCGCGGTACCAGCTGAAGCGCCGGTAGACCGGTTCGTGCGCGAAGTCGATGAAGTGGCTGAGGCGCCGGCTGGGGATTCGCCCGAGGTCGGCGGCCATCAGGATCTCCGTGATCTGGTTGAAGTCGCGGGCCAGGGAGAGGTTGCGAACCCTGGCCTCCATCAGGTTGATGTACTGGCGCAGCAGAACGGGCAGGCGGAAGGAGGGGGCCAATTCGCTGCGGATCTGCTGCTCCAGCTCCTGGATGGTCCGGGCCTTGCCTGGACGTTCGGCGGGCGCGATGCCTGTCAGGGGGTGGCGGGGCCGGGGACAGGGATGGTGGGTGTCCAGAAACGGAGGCCGCATCAGGCTGCTGAGAAACCGCTCGTTCACCGCCTCGGCATAGGCGAAGTGGTTGTAGGAGACCAGACCATGGATGGTCTGATATCCCGAGCTGACCGCTACCTGCAGGCCCCCACGGAACAGACACATCAAGGAGTGGGGCAGACGCTGGAAGCGGGGGGCCAGGGCGACGCGGCCGATTTCCAGGTGGTTGCCAGCATGGGCCAGCTCGGCCTTGATGCCGGGGTAGACATGCTCCAGGTAGGACTGCGGCCCCTGGGGCAGCTGCGCTGGGCTCTCCCCTTTGCCGCACTGCGGCACGAACTGCAGTCGGGCTGAGCCGGCCAGCTCGCCGCTGGTCGCTTCCACCAACAGGAAATGGTCGTAGTGGGGATCCCTGCTGTCGAGGTCGTGGCTTCGCCCGGAACCGGACAATTGCTGGCGGTAGGTGAGCTCCCGGAGGATGCCCACGGCGTCGGCATAGGGGGCGAAGCGCTCTCCGGGCAAGAGGTAGAGGTCCAGGCCTTCGGAGCTGTACAGGCGGAGACTGGAGAGGTCGCGTTCGACCTGCTGGAGCGGAAGGGCAACCGGGCCAGAAGGGGGCGGCGTGGCTCCGCTGGGTGGGTTCCCTTCCGTCGCCTTCACGATGGGTTGCGATGTGCGGGAAGATTACCTCCACCGGCCCCTGCGACAGCACAGACGTAGAGCCCCCCGATCCGTCCCATCGCCCCACCACCTTGCCTCCTGCCTTCCTCCATCGAGCCAGCCTCCGCGGATCAGTGGCGGGGGGGCTGTCCATGCTGAGTGCGGTTGCTGCCCTGCTGCCCCCGGCAGCCCTCGCCCAGCGGCAGGCCTTCCCACTGCCTGACGGTCAGGCCGGCCAGCTCCAGCCCAGCCGCCCCGTTTACCCCCCGCTCCCGTCCCCATCCCTGCCCGCAGCTCCCCCAGTGCCTTCGCCACACCTGGCTGTGGCGCCATCCGCCGATCCAGGCCGTGGCTTCCGCTACCGGCTTGGTCCCGGGGACCGACTGCGCATGTCGGTGTTCATGGTGGAGGGCTACGCCGCAGAGGTGGAGGTGCTGAGTGATGGCACCGTCAACCTGCCCAGGCTCGGATCCGTGCCGGTGTGGGGGCTCACCATGGATGAGGCGCGTCGTCGCATCACGGAGGGCTATGACCGCTACCTGCGCCGTCCCCTGGTTTACCTCGATCTGATCATGCCTCGCCCGGTGCGGGTGACCCTGGTGGGTGAGGTGCAGAAGCCCGGCTACTACAGCCTCACCCAAGACTCGAGAAGCGCCAATCTCCAGGCGGCCGGGCCCGCTGCCAGTGGTACGCAGATCCAGAGCGCCGGTTGGCCCACCCTGGTGGATGCCGTGCAACGGGCCGGCGGCATCACGGCCGTGGCCGATCTCTCCGATGTGGTGCTCGTGCGCCCCAGCGGGGTCTCGGGGGTTGAGCCGCTGGAGTATCGCTTTGATTTTCTCAGCGCCATCATCGATGGCACCCGCACCGTCAATCCCCTGCTGGTGGACGGTGACATGATCCGCGTGGCCCGGGCCCCTGCGGTGCAGTCCAACGAAGTGCTGCTGAAGTCCGCGGCCTCCAACTTCGCCCCGGACACCATCGGCGTCACCGTGGTGGGAGAGGTGAACAGCCCTGGTCTCAAGCAGCTGCGATCCAACAGTCCTCTTGTGGCCGCGGTGATGGCATCGGGGGATCTCAATCAGCTGAGGGCCGATGCCAACTTCATCCGCCTGCTGCGGGTGGAAGCGGACGGCAGCATCACCTCCTCCCGCCTGCGCTTTGAACCCGCCGCACCGCTGGGATCGGCCAACAATCCGGCCCTGCGCAATGGCGACATGATCGTTGTGGCTCGCAATGGCTGGACCAGCTTCAGCCAGAGGCTGGGGCAGGCCGTTGAACCGATAGGCCCAGTGCTCAATGCCGCCTCGCTCTACAACATCATCCGCCGGGGGCCCTGAAGCGGGCAGGGTGATCTGAGCCCCTGCCTGAATGGTGTGGGTTCAGATCCCCAGCCTCTCCCAGATCACGTTCAGGTTTGCCTGGTGTAGGTCGGTGGAGAAGCACTCCTCCAGCTGCCCCGGGCTGAGGCGGGCGGTCACTTCGCGATCGGCCGCCAGGTTGGCGCGGAAGTTGCCACCGCCGGTGTTCCAGGCGCTGTGGGCATGGCGCTGCACAATGCGGTAGGCGTCTTCGCGGTTGATGCCGCTCTCCACCAAGGCCAGCAGCACCCGCTGGCTGAACACCACCCCGCCGTACACATTCATGTTGCGGGCCATGTTCTCGGGATACACGCCCAGACCCTTCACCACGTCGGTCATCTCCCGCAGCATGAAGTGCAGCGTGGCTGAGCAGTCGGGCAGCATCATCCGCTCCACCGAGCTGTGGCTGATGTCGCGCTCATGCCAGAGGGCGCAGTTTTCCAAGGCCGCCACCACGTAGCTGCGCAGCACGCGGGCCAGGCCGCTGATGCGCTCGCTGCGGATCGGATTGCGCTTGTGGGGCATGGCCGAGCTCCCTTTTTGCCCCTTGGCGAAGTTCTCCTCCACCTCGAGCACGTCAGTGCGCTGCAGGTTGCGGATCTCGGTGGAAAAGCGCTCCAGGGCGGCGCCCACCAGGGCCAGGGTCTGGATGTACTCGGCGTGGCGATCGCGGCTGATCACCTGGGTGCTGGCGGTGTCGGGCACCAGGCCGAGCCTGGCGCAGGCGATCTCCTCCACGCGCGGATCCGTGTTGGCGTAGGTGCCCATGGCGCCAGAGATCTGGCCCACGCTCACCACCCGCTCCAGGCGCTCGAGCCGCTCCTGGTTGCGCACCACCTCCGCCAGCCAGCCGGCCACCTTGAAGCCGAAGGTGATCGGCTCGCCGTGGATGGCGTGGCTGCGGCCGATCATCACCGTGGCCTTGTGGGTGCGGGCCAGCTCGCGCAGGGCCTCGGCCAGGGCGTCGAGCTCGGTGCGCAGCAGCGCTACCGAGGCCTTCAGCTGCAGGGCCAGGCCGGTGTCGAGCACATCGGAGCTGGTCATGCCCACGTGGATGTAGCGGCCCGCATCGCCCACGTGCTCGTTCACGTTGGTGAGGAAGGCGATCACGTCGTGGCGTACCTCGGCCTCGATCTCGAGGATGCGCTCCACCGAGAAATGGGCCTTCTCCTTGATCGTGGCCACAGCCTCGACGGGCACGCGGCCCAGCTCGCAGTTGGCTTCAGTGGCGGCGATCTCCACATCGAGCCAGCTCTGGAACTTGGCTTCCTCGCTCCAGATGGCGCCCATCTCGGGCAGGGTGTAACGCTCGATCAAGGCCGCCGGGGGCTCACATCCCCACCAATGTATGGGTCGCCGGCACCACCGCAGCGACGCTCACCCGCGCTGCGCGCACGACAGCGTCGCTGCGGTGGTACCGGCGAGCGGCGGGGGTGGAGGGATCAGGCAGGGGGGGCTTGCTGGGGGGTCAGGAGGCGGCGCTGGTGAGGTGCTGGTGGGCCACTTCCCATTGCACCAGGCATCCCCAGGCCTGCTGGCGTACCCAGCAGCGGCCGCCGCGGCACTGGATCAGCTGGAAGGGGGGCAGGTCGGCGGGTTGATTGCGCAGGCGCACGAAACTGCCGGGCCGCAGCAACTCCACAACAGTTCCGCGGGCTGCAGAGGGCCGGGCATGGCGGGAATCGGGCAGGGCCATGGCAGCGGGCAGGCGGGAACCGGCGTGGGATGCAGCAATCTTCCAGTGGTTGCGCTGAGGCCCCGCGCTTCCTTGGACTTTGTTCCAATTGCTGTATGGAATGATCACACCCATGGCCCGCAAGCAACGCCTCGACCTGGTGCTGGTGGAGCGGGGGCTGGCGAGCAGCCGCCAGCAGGCCCAGCAGCTGATCCGGGCCGGTCGTGTCCGCAGCGGCGACCGGGTGCTGGACAAGCCAGGACTGGATGTGCTGCCCGGCCTGGATCTGCAGGTGCAGCAACCCCCGCGCTATGTGTCCCGCGGCGGCGAGAAGCTGGAAGCCGCGCTGGACGCATTCCCGATTGCCATCGCCGGGCGGGTTTGCCTGGATGGCGGGATCTCCACCGGCGGGTTCACCGATTGCCTGCTGCAGCGAGGCGCTGCCCGCGTGTATGGCGTGGATGTGGGCTACGGCCAGACGGCCTGGAGCCTGCGCAGCGATGGGAGGGTGACGCTGCGGGAGCGCACCAACCTCCGCCATCTCACCGCCGCTGAGCTGTACGGCCCGAACGACCCAGTGGCCGACCTGGCGGTGGCCGATGTGTCCTTCATCTCCCTGGTGCTTGTCCTGCCCGCCCTGCTGGCGTTGTTGAAAGCCCCCCAGGACCGTGCTGAGCTCGACCTGGTGGTGCTGGTCAAGCCCCAGTTTGAAGTTGGCAAGGCTCGGGTGGGCAAGGGGGGCGTGGTCCGCGACCCGGCCGCCCACTGCGACGCGATCGCCGGGGTTGTGGCTGCTGCCCAGGCCCTGGGACTTCGGGCCGCCGGGCTGGTGGCCTCGCCGATCACCGGTCCTGCTGGCAACCACGAATATCTAATGTGGCTGCAGGCAGCGGGCGACGCCGGTATGGCTGCAGAGGGCGATGGCAGCTCTGAGGCCAGTACGGTCTCAGCTGGGGCGATCAGGGATCGGGTGGCCGCCACACTCAACGGCCACCCCTGAACGGCGGGATTCAGATGGCGCCGCTGTCGCGATCGCCTGTGCGGATGCGGATCACCGAGTCGATGGTGCTCACGAAGATCTTGCCATCGCCGATCTCGCCGGTGCGGGCCGCGTCCTGGATGGCGGTCACCACGGTGTCCACCTTGTCGTCATCGACGACGATCTCCAGTTTGAGCTTCTGCAGGAATTCCACGGTGAACTCTGAGCCGCGGTAGCGCTCCACCTGGCCCTTCTGGCGGCCGAAACCGCGCACTTCGCTCACCGTCATGCCGACGATGCCCGCATTCACCAGCGCGATCTTGACGTCCTCCAGTTTGAAGGGACGAATGATGGCCTCGACTTTTTTCATGGAAGCAGCTGGGCTTGGAGGTGGTCGTGTTGGAAAGCAGTCTCGCAGGATCCCCGGCTCCCCGGGAACAAGTCCATCAGACCTGAGCTGATCAGGGGTTGTCGTAGCCGTTGTTACGGCCCCCGATCCCCCTTCATAGGATCCACCCTCACTGCCGCCCCCGCGCCAGCCCATGTCGTCGCCCCTGCCCAGCGAGGCGTTGGCCTCCCTGCCGACCGCCGCGCCAGCCGCTCCCGAGCAGACGCGCACGCCCCTGTACGGCGAGCGGGCGATCACCGAGGCCCAGTTGATCTGCTTCGACAACCCGCGGCCCGGGCGCAGTTACGAGATCGCCATCACCCTGCCGGAGTTCACCTGTCGCTGCCCCTTCTCCGGCTACCCCGACTTCGCCACGCTGCGCTTGCTCTACCAGCCGGGACCGCGGGTGATGGAGCTCAAGGCGATCAAGCTCTACGTGAACAGCTACCGCGATCGCACGATCTCCCATGAGGAGGTGGCGAACCGCATCCTCGACGACTTCGTGGCGGCCTGCCAGCCGGTGTGGATGCAGCTCGAGGCCGATTTCAACCCCCGCGGCAACGTGCACACCGTGGTGCGGGTGAGCCATGGGGTGCGCCAGCCCTGCTGAGGGGCCCGCCGGGCCAGAGTGCCGCGGCCCTACTCCGGAGCCAGTCCGGCCAGCAGTTGGGGCAGTTCCCTCGCCAGCGCCGTGAGGTTGCGGTTGCAGAGGCCGGCCAGATGCAGCCGGCCCGGCTCGGCGATCGCCCAGAGCTGGCGGGTGGCCAGCAGGCTCAGACCGCCGCCCGCCAGGGCGATGGCGAAGCCGGCGTACACCAGGGGTACCCCTGGATCCCGCTTGAGCAGGATCCCGCTTGCGGGCAGCACGCTGTCCACGCGGATGGGCAGCTCGTTCACCTCCCGGGCAGGCCCGCCGACGGCCAGGGATGCCTGCAGGGCGCCATCCGGCCCGTAGATGTCCACAGGTCCTTGCTCACTGGCCAGACTCAGCAGCACCGGTTGGCTGCCATCCGGCCGGGTGGGCAGCACCAAGCCCCACACCTGCTCTCCCAGCTGGGGAAAGCTCTGCAGGGGCAACTGCAGCACCGGGCTGCGGCCGAGCTGTACCGAGATGGCCGCCAGGCCCCAGTCGGCCTGGTAGAAGGTCACTCCCCGGAAGCGCAGGGGGTGATTCACGCTGATCTCGGCCTCGCGCAGCACCGGGCCCTCAGGGCTATTGCTCGCCAGGATGCGCAGGGAGGAGCGGAACTGTTCAGGGCGACCGGCTGGATCCCGTTCCACGGCGAAGCGATCGAGAGCGAGGGTGAGCTCGCTGCGGCCACGGCTGTCCATCAGCTCCAGGGTGCGCCCGGGTGCCAGAAACTGCTCGGCACGGCGGCCCCCCAAGGCCCCCCAGGCTGCGCCGAGCATCAGCACCACCATCCCGGCATGGACCAACAGGGGGCCCACCCGTCCCAGCAGGCCCTTGCGGGCCGCCAGCCGCTCCTCCTGCCGCCGGATTTGCCACCCCTGCTGCCGCAGACGCTGCTCCAGGCCATCGAGGCTGGCCAGCGCGTCCGCGCTGTTCACGGTTTCCGCCAGACTCAGCTTGCTGAGCTGGCGCGGGGAGCGGTAGTCGATCCAGCGCAGGGCGGCCCGCAGGGCGGGCCACTGGCGTCGCCAGCTGCACAGCAGCAGCGAGAGGGCCAGCCAGGCCAGCAGGCCCAGGAACCAGCCGCTGGAGTACACGTGGTCGAGTTGCAGGCTGAGCAGCGCATCGCCCCTCAGCAGCCCCAGCCAGGGGGTCTCGTCGTAGAGCTGGTGATAGAGCGTCTCCGTTTCCCGCTGGGGGATGACCGTGCCGATGCCGCTGGCGATGGCGATCACCAGCAACAGGGCAATGGCCAGCCTCAGATCGGAGATCCAGGCGGCCAGTCGGCTCAGGCTCCTGCCGGCGGCGGCTTGGGGGTTGGGGGGCATGGGGGTTGGAACGGGTGGCGCCATGGCTCAGGTCCACTGCGCCAGCAGCGTGAGCAGACCGGTGGTCACCAGCACCACGCCGCTGATCGGCGGCACCCAGCGGCCGAGGCGGCGCAGGTTCAGCAGACTCGGCAGGCTGGCCGCGGCCGTACCGGCCAACAACAGGGGCACCACCTGCCCGGCTCCGAAGCTGGTGAGCATCAGCATCCCCACCAGTGGTTTGCCGGTGCGGGCCATCCAGCCCAGCAGCACGGCCAGGACGGGCGTTGTGCAGGGTGTGGCAGCCAGACCGAAGGCCAGGCCGGTCGCCAGGGGGGCCAGGGGTGCTGGCACCCGTTGCCGCCAGCGTTCCGGATCGGGACCGGCGGGCATCGGCAGCCTGAGCAGGCCCAGCAGGTTGAGACCCATCAGCAGGGCCAGCAGGGCCACCAGGGTGGGGATCAGCCCTGGGATCTGGCCATAGATGCGTCCGAGCACGCCGCTGAGCAGGCCGAGCAGCACCAGGGAGGCGACGATTCCCGCCGCAAAACTGACGCTTCGCAGCCACGGGCTCGCGCCCCGTTCGGAGCCGAAACCAGCCAGATAGGCGAGGGTGACCGGCAACAGGGACAGGGAGCAGGGCCCCAGGCTGGTGAGCAATCCGCCCAGGAACACCACGGCCAGGGTGGTGGGCCCTGGCTGGGAGAGGGATAGCTGCAACAGGCCCTCACTGGCGTGGGCCAGATCACTGAGCGCCAGTGTCCAGTTGGCCGGAATGGCCCCGAAGCCGATCATCACAGGAGGCTATCGGCTGATGCCCAAGGCAGTGGGGAGATCAGGCCGACCTGGATGGGGTGGATGTCCGCCGCCGCCGGCTGGGCGAGGTGGCGGCAATCTCACCGCTCGACTCCAGGGAGCAGCGAATGAGCAGCCCGCACACCAGCAGGCTGGCCATCAGGGAATTGCCCCCGTAGCTGATCAGGGGCAGGGGGAGACCGGTGGTGGGCATGGCACCACTGGCCACCGCAATGTTCAGGATCGATTGCCCCACCAACAGGGTGGTGCAGCCCATGGCGATCAGCCGCTGCTGGTTGCTGCGGCAGGTCAGGGCAACCCGCAACCCCACAAAGCCGAACAGCAGCAGGAAGCCCAGCAAGACCACTGAACCCACGAAGCCGAATTCCTCGGCGAACACGGCGAAGATGAAATCGGTGCTCTGAATCGGCAGATACTGGAGCTTCTGGGTGGAGAGCCCGAAGCCCTCGCCGAAGATGCCGCCAGAGCCGATCGCCAGCAGGCTCTGCACCAACTGATAGCCATCCCCCTGGGCGTCCTGCCAGGGATTGAGGAAGGACACCACCCGCAGCCGCTGATACTCGTTGATGGCAATGCTGGCAGCACCCAGCAGTCCTCCCGCGCCTGCCGCGCCAATCAACAGGGGCAGGCCCACGCCTGCCGCCAGCGCAATGAACCACAACAGCAGTCCGGTGAGGGCTGCCGTGCTCAGGTTCGGCTGTTTGAGGATCAGCAGGATGAGCATGCCGAACACCCCCAGCCAGAGCAGTTTCTGGTCGCCGCCGATCCGCCGCCAATGGGAGAACAGCGCAGCACCCTGCAACACCACGAAGGGTTTCACCAGCTCGGAAGGCTGCAGCTGCACCGGGCCCAGCACCAGCCAGCGGCTGGCCCCATTCACCGTGGTGCCCAACACCAGTGTGGTGGCCACCAGCAGGCAACCCACCAGCACGCCCAGGGGTGCCAGATGCAGCCAGCGGCGCAGGCTGGTGCGAACCGCCAGCACCAGCAACCCCCAGCTCGCCACCATCCACACCAGTTGACGCTTGAGATAGAAGGCGCCATCGCCCATTTCCCGCACGGCGACCCACCAGCTCGCTGAGGCCAGCACCAGCAGGCCGATCACGCTCCAGATCGCCACCAGCCCCAGCAGCAGGCGTGCCTCCGCCGGCCACGCCTGCCAGGGCCATGCCTCTCCCCGGGGGGAACGTCCAGGGCTGGAGCGTTCAGGCCCGGCCAGCGCGATCGAACGACTCAAGGGCGTGAAGAGGGAGTTCGAACCCATTGAGCCGTGCCAGCCCCCTGCTTGTCGAGCCTTGCGTGAAACTGCGACGACTGGTCCGTCTGACAGGTTGATTGGCCACAAAAAAACCCGGCCAACAGGCCGGGCTGGAATGGATCACCGGATCGAGAACGGTCAGTTACCCACATTCACCTGGGGGCGGCCCGTGGCCAGTTCCACCTTGAGGATCTTGCCCCCCTGTTTCATGATCCGCTGCTGCTCAGCGAACCAACTCTCGTAGGGCACCCACTTGGTGAAGAAGGTGTTCTGGAGTTCGCGCTGGGAGCGGCTCTTCTCAGGGCAGGGAATGCAGGCTGTGATTTTGAACAGACGCATGGAAAGGATCCGTGAGGTGGGCGACTGGTCGGATCAGTTACCCAGACCGGAGCAGATGTAGTCGAAGTACACGGCCATTTCGCGGCCGGCGTCAGGACCCACCAGAGAAGCGGTGACTTCCTTCATGGCCTGGATCGACTGCACGGTGGCACCGATGGGCACGCCGAGGGAGTTGTAGGTCTCCTTGAGGCCGTTGAGCACCCGCTCATCGAGGATGGAGGTGTCGCCGGCCAGCATGGCGTAGGTGGCGTAGCGCAGGTAGTAGTCGAGGTCGCGGATGCAGGCCGCGTAGCGACGGGTGGTGTACATGTTGCCGCCCGGACGGGTGATGTCCGAATAGAGCAGCGACTTGGCCACGGCCTCTTTGATGATGGCCGAGGCGTTGGCGCTGATGGTGGCGGCGGCGCGCACGCGCAGTTCGCCACTGGCGAAGTACTGCTCAAGGCGGCCCATGGCGGAGCCGTCGAGATAGAGGCCCTGAACGTCAGCTTGGTTGATGACGTTGGTGATCGCGTCTTGCATGAATCCGGCTGGAATGGGCGGTGGAAACGGAAGAGAAGGGCCTCAGGAGAGGGCGCCGACGACGTAGTCGAAGTAGAAGCCGGCCTCTTCAGCGTCAGAGCCGGTGAGCATGCTCAGGGAGGCGTTCTTCATCTCGCGCACGGCTTCCGCCATGGCTTCGAGGGGAGTGCCCAGGGAGCGGTACATCTCCTTGGCGCCGATGATGCCGATTTCCTCGATCGGCGTCACGTCACCGGCAATGATGCCGTAGGTGACAAGGCGCAGGTAGTAGTCCATGTCGCGCAGACAGGAGGCGGTCATTTCCTCGCCGTAGGCATTGCCGCCGGGGGAGATGACGTCAGGACGCTTCTGGAACAGAGCGGCGCCGGCCGTCTTGATGATGCGCTCTCGACCTTCGCTCAGCACCTGGGCCACGCGCACACGGCGCTGGCCCGCGGCCACGAAGGATTTGATCTGGTCGAGTTCGCCAGGGCTGAGGTAGCGGGCTTCGGCGTCCGCGTTGATGATCGAGTTGGAGACGATGCTCATGCAGTTCTGCCTCGAAACAAGCGGTCGCCTTGACGGAGACCGTATCCGGTGGGTAAGGGGAAGATCGACTTGCGCCGATCGCCCAAGCATTCTGCGGCAACGGCTGCGGTCGACCGGGACTGCGGTCACAGTTCTTCATGCGGGTTCTGCTGGCGAAAAGCCTTGTGCCGCAAGGCTTCTGCCTGGTGTTGCTGATAGTTGCCCGTCGCAGCAATTGTTCATCATTGTGTGCTGCTGATTGGCTGCTCCTGTCACTGCTGGCGCTGTGAATGTCCGCAGACTGGTGATCAAAATCTCGCCGTTGTTCCTGCATCAAAACCCCCGACGGATGCAATCCGCCGGGGGTGTGCTGGATGTCTGGTGACTGGCTCCGGTGGTGCTGGGGACTCTCCCCGGGCGCTGACTCAGATGGCGCCGTTGGGTGGTGGGGTCAGGCCGGCATTGCCGCTGTACAGAGATGCGGTGCGGTTCACCGTGCTCAGCGGCTGGCCGTCGCTGGTCTGCATGCCGCGCAGGTAGGGAACCGTGTCCTGGCCGAAGGACTGCGCATACTCGGTACTGGCCAGCAGATCGTCGATGGCGCTCTGCAGGCCCTCGCTGGTTCGAAGGGCCAGAAAACGACTGGTTTCCTGGGGTTGGGCGGCACGACCGAGAATGGCCAGATAGGCAGCTGCAGCGGTCCGCAGTGGTGCCAGGCGGTTCAGCCGTTGCTGGAACAGGTCGCTTCCGGCCACGACAGCAACGAATTCTGCCACGGTGAGCTGACCATTGCGGAACTGGGATTCCGCATCAACCAGCCGCTCCGCTTCCAGGGCCGGCCGGTTGAGCAACTGCCGGTAGACGGCGTTTGCTGCTTCGCGCACCTGCTGCTCATTGGTGGTGCGGCCCAGTTTCAGCGGCTGGGCCAGGCTCTGACGGCGATTGAGGCCCTGGGGGCGACTTGGCTGCAGCGCTTTGGCCATGGCGGCTCCAGGCTGGCGCGCCGAGGTCGTGGCCAGGTTGCCGCTTTCCTGCTTGGTCCAGCCGCCTGCTGCGGGTGCCGAGGGCCTGGGCTGGCTGAAGCCGGCTCCCCCGGGAGTGACCCAGGCACCCAGCCCGGGGCTGGTGCGCCAGCGGCGGCTGGGTTCGGGGTTGCTGCGCACGCTGCCCGGGCCAGGAGCAGTGGAGGGTGGCTGAGCCATCACCTCACCGCCGGCCACCTGGGCGGTCCACACGCCCCGCACCACGCTGCGCCGATCCGGCAGGTTGCGCTGGGTGAGATCCCCGGTGGTGCGCAGGCTGTTGCCGGCGGACGTCTCAGGCCGCGGGCGGGCATTGAGATCAGCGTAGGCGCCGGCATTGAACGGCCTGTTGAGCCCGGGAACGGCCCGGGCGTTGCGATCGGCCGGCGTGATGAAGCGTTCGTAGGGAACGGTGTCCTCGCCGAAGCAGTCGTTGTATTCACGGCTGGCGAGCATCTGGTCGACAACGCCGTAGAACCCCTTGCGGGCGGCTGTGTCGAAGTAGGAATCAATCTCCCAGCGCCCGAAGGTGGGCCGGCCCAGCAGCCGGCGATGCATCACCTCGATGGCCTTGGTGATGTAGAGCCCGCTCCAGTAGCGGCGGCGGAAGGCCTCACTGCGGGCAACCTGGCGCACGAATTCGCGCAGGCTGATGTCGCCGTTCTCGAGCTTGATCTCCTCCACCTTGTTGCGCTCGCCGGCATAGCCGGCGTTGCCGAGCACCTGCACGTACACCGCGTTGATCACGGCCTGGGTGCTGCTCTCGGTGCCCCGGGTGCTGGGCTGGCCGCCCCGCCGGGGAACGGAGTTGCCGCCGGTGGCGATCTGCTGCAGGCGCACCACCCGCGGCCCGACGCGCCGTGGTTTGGCCTGGCGGAAGCCGGGGCTATCCATCTGGCCGGGCTGGGCCATGCCATTGCCGATCAGGATGCGGCGGCTGTCGTAGCTGAATGGGGCGGGCCGGGTGGCCACGTTGGCCGTACCCGAGGGGAAGATCGCGCCGTAGGTGAGGCCGAGGGGATCATTGCCGCCGCCATAGGGGTGCTGGTCGGCCAGGGGCTGGCGGTAGGCGGCGTAGAGGGTGACGTACTGGGGTGCCCCTTCAAAGGGTGCGCTGAAGCGGAAGAGCTTGCGGTTGCTGCCCCAGCCGGCGCTCTCCTGGGCCTCTTCGCCGAGATCGCGCAGGAAGGGCACGGTCTCCTCACCGAACACCCGGGCGTACTCCATCGAGTTCACCAGGCAGTCCACCAGGCCGGGGAGGCCCTGCACGCTCACGATGTCGAAATAGGTGGTGAATTCCTCCCGGGAGCTGATGCCACGGCCGAGGAAATGGCGGAAGGCCAGCTCCACGGCCCGGCTGTTGGAGAAGCGGCCGTAGAACTGCTTCTGATACTCCTTGCTGCGGCCGAGAGCGCGGATGAACTCGCGCATCGAGATCTGGCCCTGGCGCACCTGGGTGGCCTCCACCGGGCAAACCACCTGGCTGTAGCCCTTGACGATGTCCCGTTCGAACACCTGGCGGTAGGCGGCCCGCACCACCTCGGCCTTCTGGCCGCCGCTCATGGCTGGCTTCATCACGAAGCGCTGGGCCTTGCCCTGGGCGGCCAGGGCATAGGTGGCGGGCAGTTGCAGGCCCTGGTTCAGGGGGCTGCCCAGCCGTTGGCGGGCAGAGGGGGTGGGCACCTCCAGCTCGCTGATCAGCACGTTGAAGGTCTGGATCACCAGCTCGCGGATCTCGGGCTGGTCGGTGAACAGGCCGGCGGCGGCGGCACGCATCTCCTGCAGGGCCACGTTGGTGGCGGCCAGGGAGCAGGCCTTCTCGAGCACGTCGCGCAGGCCGCGGGTGTTCACCGAGAGGATGCTGGGATCACCGGCGACCAGGGCGTAGCCCACGTACCGCAGGAACCAGGCCAGGTCGCGGATCGACTTCTTCATGCGCGCCGTGCCGTAGCGGCCCACGGCGATCGGGCTGAAGCCACTGGGCAGCACCACCCGCACGTCGGCGTCGCCGCCAGCACCCTCCAGCAGCCGGCTGATCAGGTTGCCCTTGCGCTCGGCAGCACCGGCGAAGGTCTGCACCGAGCGCTGGAAGGCGGCCTGGTCGGCCGCGAGCGGTGTGCCATCTGCCGAAGCGGCGGGCCGCAGGGGTGCATCGAGATACGAGAGCGGCGTGCCACCGGTGAAGATCCTGTTGGCGGCCTTGGCCACGATGAACTCGGCGTTCTCGGAGATCCGGCGGGCGGCTTCCACCCGGCGCTGACCGCTCTCGAAGAACGTGACGAGGCTACTGAGTTCGCCCCCATCCGGGAAACGGTCTTCTTGTTCGGCCTGACGGACGCTGGAGAGCGGCAAGGTGTCGTAGCGCTGGGGCGCCACCCTGGTGCTGCCGCTGCTGGCGGTCACGGTCATGGACGAGAGCGAACCGGGCTGGGCCAACTTACGGCTGGCCCCCTGAACAGCCCGGGAGCGATGAACAAATGTTTGCAGCGTGGGGAGCGGCGCCGTGAAATGCTCGCCCCAGCCGTCCCGCAACCGTGTCCGCCCGTGATGCCGCCACTCCGGTGGTGAGTGCCTTCTACGACCGCTTCCCCTACCCGGGGGATCCGTTACAGGACGGCCCGCCGCCTGGATACAACTGGCGCTGGTGCGTGGACAGCGCCCGGGCCTTCGCCGCCGGTGTGTTGTCTCCGGTCGCGGCAGGGCAGCCTCGGCCCTGGCGGATCCTCGACGCCGGCTGTGGCACAGGCGTGAGCACTGACTACCTCTGCCATCTCAATCCCGGCGCCTCGGTTCTGGCGGTGGACATCAGCGCCGGCGCCCTGGCGGTGGCACGGGAGCGTACCCGTCGTTCCGGCGCGGCCGCCCAGGTGCAGCAGCTGCGGCTCGAGCAGCGCAGCCTGCTGGATCTGGCCGGAGAGGGGCCCTTCGACTACATCAACTCGGTTGGGGTCCTCCACCATCTGCGCGAGCCCGGACTGGGCCTGCGGGCGCTGGCCGATCTGCTGTGCCCGGGAGGGTTGCTGCACCTCTTTGTGTATGCCGATGGCGGCCGCTGGGAGATCCAGCGCACCCAGCGCAGCCTCAGCCGTCTGGGGGTGGGCAGTGGCCCCGAGGCGATTCAGCTCGGCCGGGAGCTGTTCTCTGTGCTTCCAGCCAGCAATCGCCTGCGGCGCCACCACGAGCAGCGCTGGGCCCTGGATACCCAGGCGGACGTGAACTTCGCGGATATGTACCTTCACCCCCAGGAGACCAGCTACAACCTCCACACCCTGATGGCCTTCGTGGCCCAGGCCGATCTGGACTTTGTCGGTTTCTCCAACCCGGAGGTCTGGGACCCGGCCCGGCTGCTGACCGGCGGGTTGCTGGATCGGGCCCGCTCCCTCTCCCACGACGAGCGCTGGGCCCTGATCGAGGACCTCGATCCCGACATCAGTCATTTCGAGTTCTTTCTCAGCAAGGGTCCGCTGCAGCGGCCTGACTGGGGGGACGACAGCGTGCTGCTGGCCGCCAGTGGTCAGCGCAACCGCTGTCTGTGGGGCTGGCCTTCCACGGATCTGCTGGGACCAGATCTGTTGCCTCTGACCATCGAGGCGGCGGCCCTGGCGCTGATGCAGGCGGTGGAAGCCGCCCCGGGCTTGCCACTGGCGGACTTGCCTCTGCCGTTCACGGCCGAGGAGCGCTGTGGGCTGGCGCGCCGGCTGATGGCCCTGCAGGTGCTGCATCTGGTTGCTTAACGCAGCGTGATAAGTTGCCCGGGCTTTGACGCCCTCCAGCACTTGCAGATCAGCCTCGCAGCGGATACCGGCTCAACCGGTACGCCATCTGCGGATGGGGAAGCGGTGCTGGCGTCAGATGATCGGCATCCCGCCGATCTGACAGCCGCCGATCCCTTTCTCCGGCTGCAACGCCGACTGCTGCTGGCCACCCTGCTGCTCACGCTTGTGGTGACCGCGATCGCCTGGCCCCTGTTCGGTGCCAGTGCTGCTCGCAGCCTGCTGTTGGGTGGATCTTGCGGACTGCTCTACCTGCGTCTGCTGGCCCGCAGCGTGGCCCGGATCGGTCCTGAGTCCCGCTCTCTGGGACGCTTTCAGATCGTTGTACCGGCCCTGCTGGTTGTGGCCGCAGCCCGCATTCCTGCCCTGGAGTTGTTGCCGGCCCTGCTCGGCTTCCTGCTCTACAAGCCGGCCCTGCTGCTGCAGGCCGTCCTCGCCCCCTGAACCACCCTTCACCCCATGGTTCCCTTGCCCCTTGCCCTGCCGTTCGCCGAACTGGAGGTAGGCCAGCAGTTCTACTGGCACCTCGGCAAACTCAACCTCCATGGTCAGGTCTTCCTGAGTTCCTGGGTTGTGATCGGCGCACTCCTCGCCTTGGTGGTGGTGGGTACCCGCAGGATGGAGCGTGAACCGCGCGGGGTGCAGAACCTGCTTGAGTTCCTCTGGACCTACATCCGCGATCTGGCCCGGGAGCAGATCGGCGAGAAGGCCTACCGCGACTGGCTGCCCTTCATCGGCACCCTCTTTCTGTTCATCTTCGTGTGCAACTGGGGCGGTGCCCTGATCCCATGGAAGCTGATTGAACTTCCCAACGGTGAACTGGGCGCTCCCACCGCAGACATCAACACCACAGTGGCCATGGCCCTGCTGGTATCCCTGGCTTATTTCTATGCGGGCCTGAGCCGCAAGGGGCTGCGTTACTTCGAGTACTACGTGGAGCCCACTCCGATCATGCTCCCCTTCAAGATCATCGAGGATTTCACCAAACCCCTCTCCCTGTCCTTTCGTCTGTTCGGAAACATCCTTGCCGACGAGCTTGTCGTGGGTGTGCTGGCCTTCCTTGTGCCGGTGATTGTGCCCCTGCCGGCCATGTTCCTCGGCCTGTTCACCTCGGCCATCCAGGCCCTGATTTTTGCCACCCTCGCCGCTAACTACATCGGCGAGGCCGTGCACGAAGAGCATCACTGAACCGTTCAGCCGGATCGGTCCGCCGATCTGGCAAACTCGTCGCGCGCAGGTCCGGGTGGAACCGGGCCCGCTCCCCTTGGGGAGTGTCCCGGCCGCGCTCCAGCCCTTTCCGCGCTCATCCCTGCGCTCCCCTAACTCCTTTCCACCAATGAGTGATCTGACCTCCGCCGCTTCCGTACTGGCCGCCGCTCTGGCCGTGGGCCTCGCCGCCATTGGCCCTGGTATCGGCCAGGGCACCGCAGCCGGTCAGGCTGTGGAAGGCATTGCCCGTCAACCCGAGGCTGAAGGCAAGATCCGGGGCACCCTGCTGCTCTCCCTGGCCTTCATGGAAGCTCTCACCATCTACGGCCTTGTGGTGGCCCTGGTGCTGCTGTTCGCCAACCCCTTCGCCGGCTGATCACTCACGGAGGGGGGCGGTGGTCGCCCTGTGCTGACTCCGTCCCCCACGTGACTGTTTCCCCGTCCACCCCGGCGATCCCTTCCCAATGACCAGCTGGCTCCTGCTTGCCACTGCTGACGCCATCACCGGCGTCGCTTCCGGCGCCCCGGAGGGAGGTCTGTTCGACCTTGATGCCACCCTGCCGCTGATGGCGGTGCAGGTGGTGCTCCTCACCTTCATTCTCAATGCCCTGTTCTTCCGACCGGTGGGTCGCACCGTGGAAGAGCGCGAGGGCTTCGTCACCACCAGTCGCGCTGAAGCCAAGCAGCAGCTGGCCCAGGCACAACGGCTGGAAGCTGATCTCACCGAACAACTCAAGGAAGCCAGGCAGGATGCTCAGAAGCTGATCGTCGAGGCTGAGCAGGAGTGCGACAAGCTCTACCGCGAGGCCCTTGCCACGGCCCAAGCCGAGGCCATTGCCGTGCGTGAGAAAGCCCGCCGGGAGATCGAGGCCGAGAAGAACCAGGCGCTTGCTTCCCTGAAAGTCGAGGCTGATCAGCTCGGTTCTCTGATCGTTGACCGTCTGCTGGCCGCCCAATGACCACCCAATCTCTGGCCACCGTGCTGTTTGCCCACCACGGCGGCTTCGGTCTCAACCTCAACCTGTTCGAGACCAACCTGATCAACCTGGTCATTGTGATCGGGGTGCTCATCTGGTTCCTGCGCGGTTTCCTCGGAGGGATGCTGGACCGCCGCAGGCAGGCCATCCTCGCCGACCTCAGTGATGCCGAAGATCGCTTGAAGACGGCCACCGCTGCTGTGGCCAAGGCCCAGCAGGATCTCCAGGCCGCCCAACAGAAAGCCCAGCAGATCCGCGCCGATGGCCAAGCCAGGGCCCAGTCAGTGCGCGACGAGAGTGAACGCCGCACGATCGAGGAGATGGCCCGGCTCAGGGAAGATGCCTCTGCCGATCTGAATGCCGAGGCGGCTCGGGTTTCCGACATGCTTCGCCGTGAAGCTGCCCGTCAGGCCATCGAGAAGGCCCTGGCCACCCTGCCCGGCAAGCTCGACGAGGGGGCTCAGGCCCGCTTGATCGACCAGTCCATCAACACCCTGGGGAACGCCTGATGCCAGTCCTCAACACGATTGCCACCCCCTACGCCGAGGCCCTTCTGCAGGTGGCCGAATCGCGCAAGGAGACCGATACGGTTGCAGAGCAGGCCCGTGAACTGCTGGTTCTCTGGAACGAGAGCCCTGAACTGCGGGCGGCCATGGGTTCGCCCGTGCTCGAACCAGAGGCCAAAAAAGCTGCCCTCGCCAAGTTGTTCGCCGATCAGCTCACACCGTCGGTTCAGAACCTGCTCAAGCTCCTGGCCGACCGCCAACGGATTGCCGTGCTCGATGCGGTGTTGATCCGTTTTCTGGAGCTGTACCGCCAGTTGCGGGGCATCACCCTGGCGCAGGTGACATCGGCCACATCGCTCAGTGATGAGCAGCAGGAACAACTCAATACCAAGGTGCGCGCCATTGCCGGCACCAAGGACGTGGAATTCGACCTCAAGGTCGACCCAGATCTGATCGGTGGCTTCGTCGTGAGCATGGGTTCACGCGTGATCGACGCCAGCCTCTCCGGCCAGGTTCGTCGCCTCGGCCTGGCGCTCGCCAAGGTGAGCTAGCCCGTCCCTCTGCCTTTCGGCTTCACCCTCCTCCTCCCATCCAATCCCCCTGCGGGGACTTCCCACCATGGTTTCCATCCGCCCCGACGAGATCAGCGCCATCCTCAAGCAGCAGATTGAGGACTACGACAAATCGGTTTCGGTCAGCAACGTCGGAACCGTGCTGCAGATCGGCGACGGCATCGCCCGCGTCTATGGCCTGCAGCAGGTCATGGCCGGCGAACTGGTGCAGTTCGAGGACGGCACCGAGGGCATCGCCCTCAACCTCGAGGATGACAACGTGGGTGTGGTGCTGATGGGCGAGGGCCGCGGCATCCAGGAAGGCAGCACGGTGAAGGCCACCGGCAAGATCGCCGCAGTGCCCGTGGGCGACGCCATGCTTGGCCGGGTGGTGAACTCCCTGGGTCAGCCGATCGACGGCAAGGGTGACATCGCCACCACCGAGACCCGTCTGATCGAATCGATGGCGCCTGGCATCATCCAGCGCAAGTCGGTGCATGAGCCCATGCAAACGGGTATCACCGCGATCGACGCGATGATCCCGATTGGGCGGGGCCAGCGCGAGCTGATCATCGGCGACCGCCAGACCGGCAAGACCGCCATCGCCATCGACACGATCATCAACCAGAAGGGCGAAGACGTCGTCTGCGTGTACGTGGCCGTGGGCCAGAAGGCCGCATCCGTGGCCAATGTGGTGGAGGTGCTGCGCGAGAAGGGCGCCCTCGACTACACCATCGTGGTGGCCGCCAACGCCTCTGAATCGGCCGCTCTCCAATACCTCGCTCCCTACACCGGCGCGGCCCTGGCCGAGTCGTTCATGTACAAGGGCAAGGCCACCCTGGTGATCTATGACGACCTCACCAAGCAGGCCCAGGCCTATCGCCAGATGTCCCTGCTGCTGCGCCGTCCCCCCGGTCGTGAGGCGTATCCCGGCGATGTGTTCTATTGCCACAGCCGCCTGCTCGAGCGTGCCGCCAAGCTGAGCGATGCCATGGGCAAGGGCTCGATGACCGCCTTGCCGATCATCGAAACCCAGGCCGGTGACGTGTCGGCCTACATCCCCACCAACGTGATCTCGATCACGGATGGCCAGGTCTTCCTCAGCTCCGACCTGTTCAACTCCGGCCTGCGCCCCGCCATCAACGTGGGCATCTCCGTGAGCCGGGTGGGTGGTGCCGCCCAGACCAAGGCGATCAAGAAGATCGCCGGCACTCTCAAGCTGGAGCTGGCCCAGTTCGACGAGCTGGCTGCCTTCTCCCAGTTCGCCTCCGACCTCGATGCCGCCACCCAGGCGCAGTTGCAGCGTGGCAAGCGGCTGCGCGAGATTCTTAAGCAGTCCCAGTTCAGCCCCTTGAACCTGGCTGAGCAGGTGGCCGTGGTGTATGCGGGCGTGAAGGGCATGATCGACGAGGTGCCTGTGGAGTCGGTGGTGGAGTTCTGCCGCGAACTCCGCGATTATCTCAAGACCAACAAGGCCGACTTCATCACCAAGGTGATGTCCGAGAAGCAACTCAGCGACGAGTCTGAGGCCATGCTCAAGGACGCCATCGCCGAAGTGAAGTCGACCATGCTCGCCACCGTCTGAGGAGAACACTCAGATGGCCAACCTCAAGGAAATCCGCGACCGCATCAGTTCGGTCAAGAACACTCGCAAGATCACCGAGGCCATGCGCCTGGTGGCGGCTGCCAAAGTGCGCCGCGCCCAGGAGCAGGTGCTGCGCAGCCGGCCCTTCGCCGACCGCCTGGCTCGCGTGCTGGAGAACCTCCAGTCGCGCATGCGCTTTGAGGATGTGGATGCCCCCCTGCTGGAGGAGCGTCCGGTGCAGACCATCACCCTGCTGGCCGTCACCGGCGATCGGGGTCTGTGCGGTGGCTACAACGCCAACATCATCAAGCGCACCGAGCAGCGCCACGCTGAACTCAGCGGCCAGGGCTACGCGGTGGATCTGGTGCTGATCGGCCGCAAGGCGATCACCTACTTCCAGAACCGCGCCAGTCAGTACTCGATCCGGGCCACCTTCACAGGCCTGGAGCAGGTACCCAACGCCGAAGAGGCCCGTGGCATCGCCAACGAGATCCTGGCCGAGTTCCTTTCGGCCTCCACCGACCGGGTGGAGATCATCTTCACCAAGTTCATCAACCTGGTGAGCTCCAGGCCGGTGATCCAGACCCTGCTGCCCCTGGATCCCCAGGGAATCGCCACACCTGAGGATGAGATCTTCCGTCTCACCACCCGGGAAGGTCGGCTGGTGGTGGAACCTGGTTCCTCGGCCAATGCGGCACCGGCCCTGCCCTCGGACATCGTGTTCGAGCAGAGCCCTGAGCAGCTGCTCAATGCCCTGTTGCCCCTCTACCTGCAGAACCAGTTGCTGCGCTCCCTCCAGGAAGCCGCCGCCTCCGAGCTGGCCAGCCGGATGACGGCCATGAACAACGCCAGCGACAACGCCAAGGCCCTCGCCAAGACCCTGACGCTGGACTACAACAAGGCCCGTCAGGCCGCCATCACCCAGGAGATCCTGGAAGTGGTGGGCGGAGCTTCCGCCATGGGCTGAGCCCAGGCAACCAGCTCTTCCCGCCGCCTGAAGCCCCTGGTCCCTTGAGGCCGTCACGCACGCTGCGCGTGCAACACGGCCTCAGGGGACATGGGCTTCGTTCATGCGGGGGGCTTGGAGCCAGAGGTAGCACCTGCGTTCCCAGCCCCAAGGCCTGCAGCAGTAGCTCTCCCTCCGCTGCAAGACCCCTGTTGGTCTGCCGGCCGGCGGGATCGGTGGGGCGCATTGCCCGCCCAGCGGGCGCGGCGCCCCTCCGACTCGCCGGCCGGCAGCATCCCAGAGTTGGGGTGTGCCACGCCCCTGCCCCATGTCCCTGCCCGTGCCTGCGCCGGGAGCGCTGCAGATCGAGCCCCTGTTTCCCGTGGCGTTCGGGCAGGTGCAGCTGCGGCCCGATCCCCTCGATCTGGCGCGCCAGCTGCAGACCCTGTTGGAGTTGCGCGGGGCGGCCCAGAGCAATCCTGATCCGGGCTGCGCCTGGACCGGAGACCTCAATGGGGTGTGGCAGCTGCATCGCCATCCGCTGTTTGCCCCCCTGCTGGCCGAGATCGCCGGCCAGGCCCAGGCTTACCTGGCCCTGTTGGGCTTTGACCCCCACCGGGTGGCCCTGCACATCCAGCGCTGCTGGCCCGTGCTCAGTGAACCGGGCCAGGTGGTGGGGCGCCACCACCACCCCAACGCCCACCTCAGCGGCGTGTACTACCTCACGGGTGACGGCAGCGGCCGATGTGGGGTGCTGCGCTGTTGGCCCCAGCGTCAGCCCAACGAGCTGGTGCCCGGGATGGCGGTGGGCCATGGCGGGCCGCTGGCCCCCTCCCCCTGGACCCAGCCCTGGCAGGACGTGGCGCCCAGGGCGGGTCTGCTGTTGCTCTTTCCAGCCTGTCTCGACCACGCCGTTCTGGCCAACGAGGACGACGATGACCTGCGCTGCTCGATTGCCATCGATTTCGCCCTCACCGCTGCGCCGGCTGGCGCGGGCGACACACCGCCGGAATACCTGGCTCCCCACCCCAGCCAGTGGACGGCGATCACGGAAGATGGGGCCCTGCCGGCCTGAACCCATGACTGCCCGCTACACCGTTGTTGCCGCGATCAACGGCGTCAGCCACACCTTCACCTGCAGCGACGACCAGACCGTGCTCGCCGCGGCTGAGGCCGCCGGCGTGGAGCTGCCCAGTTCCTGCTGCTCCGGGGTGTGCACCACCTGTGCCGCCCTGCTCAGCGAGGGCAGCGTGCACCAGCCCGATGCCATGGGCGTGAAGGCCGAGCTGCAGCAGCAGGGCTATGCCCTGCTGTGTGTGGCCTTTCCCCGCAGTGATCTGAAGCTCCAGTCCGGAATGGAGGACACCCTCTACGAGGCCCAGTTCGGCCAGTTCCAGAAGTGAGGTCCAGCCGCTGATGGCCCTCTGCCTGCGCTGCCTGCATCTGCAGCTGGATCGCCCGGAGGGGCTGCTGCGTCCGGCCATTGAAGCTGCCCTGTCCAGACATGGCCGTCCCCTGCGCTGGGCGATCACGGCCACGTCCGGCCTGCAGTTGTGGATTGAGGCCGTGGTGGAGGTGGAAGAAGGTCCTGAGGCGGACTGGCGGGGATGACGGGAGAGGCCCAGTCACCCCTGCCGATGCCCACCCTGCTGGTGATTCCCACCGGCATCGGCTGTGAATTGGGGGGGTATGCCGGCGATGGCCTGCCGGCGGCGCGGCTGCTGGCGGCAGCCAGTGGCAGTCTGATCACCCATCCCAATGTGCTGAATGGAGCCTCCCTGTACTGGAGTGACCGGCGCATCCACTACGTGGAGGGTTCGGCTCTCGATCGCTTCGCCAGTGGCGATCTGGCCCTGCGGCCGGTGCGGCGCCAGCGGCTGGGCCTGTTGCTCGATGCCGCCATCGAACCTGAGCTGCGTCTGCGCCACCTCCAAGTTGCAGAAGGCTGCCGGGCCAGCCTGGGCCTGGAGATCGGGCCGGTGCTCAGCACCGACGCCCCCCTCAAGGTGAGCCTGGAGCTGGGTCCAAGCGGGGCCAGTTGGGGGCGCCTGGGGCGTCCCGACGCCCTGTTGCGCGCCGGCGATGCCCTGGTGCGCGCCGGCGCCACGGCCATCGCCGTGGTGGCGCGCTTTCCGGAGGATCACGCCAGTGAGGCGCTGGCGGCCTACCGCGGCGGCAGCGGTGTGGATGGCCTCGCCGGTGCCGAGGCGGTGATCAGCCATCTGCTCACCCGGCATCTGGACATTCCCTGTGCCCACGCCCCTGCTCTCGGTGCCCTGCCGCCCAGCGCCGAGCTCGACCCCCGTGCTGCCGCTGAGGAACTGGGCCACACCTTCCTGGCCTGCGTGCTGGTGGGGTTGAGCCGGGCCCCCGACCTGGTGGCCCGGCCGGTCAGCGGCGTCTGGGACGATCCCGGGCTGGTGCGACCTGAGCAGATCGGCGCCGTGGTGGCTCCCGCCGATGCCCTGGGTGGGGCGGCCGTGCTGGCCTGCGCCGAGCGGGGGCTGCCGCTGATCGCCGTGCACAACCCCTGTGTGCTGCAGGTGAATGCGGCGGCACTGGGCCTTGATGTGCTGCCTGCAGCCAGTTACAGCGAAGCCGCCGGGCTGGTGCTGGCCCTGCGGGAGGGGATTGCCCCGGCTGCCCTGCAGCGGCCCTTACCGCGGCTGCAATGGCTTCAAGCCCGGTGATAGGGCCCTCCCTGCAGGATCGTCTGGGCCCGGTAGAGCTGCTCCAGCAGCAGCAGCCGCGCCAGATCGTGGGGGAAGGTGAGCGGCGAGAGGCTGAGGGTCCAGGCGGCCCGCTGCTTGAGGCGCGCGCTGAGCCCATCGGCCCCGCCGATCACGAAGGCCAGCCGGCCCGAGCCAGAGTCGCGCAGACGCGCGGCCAGTTGGGCCGATCCCAGGGCCAGCCCCTCCTCGCTGAGGGCCACGAGCTGCTCGTCGCTGTGCAGTTCGGCGAGCAGGGCTTCGGCCTCCCGTTCGGGGTTGCTTTCGCGCAGCTCGAGCAGCGTCAGCCCCGGCAGCCGCTTGCCATAGGTGGCCAGCCCCTCACGCACCCAGGTCTTGCGCACCTTGCCAACCGCCAGGATGCGGATGCGTGCCGGGTTGAGCATCAGCGCAGGCAGGCCATCGGGTGGCGGGTCGCCACCCCAAGGGCCCGGGCAACGCCGGGATGGCAGACGGCCCCATTGACGGTGTTCAATCCGGAGAGCAGCTCGGGACGGTCTGTGACCGCCTCGGTGAGGCCGCGGCCGGCCATCACCAGGATGTAGGGCAGGGTCACGCTCACCAGAGCCTCCGTGGAGGTGAAGGGCACGGCCCCTGGCATGTTGCCCACTGCATAGTGCAGCACGCCATGAAGGGTGTGCACTGGATCGGTGTGGGTGGTTTCGCGGCTGGTGGCGATGCAGCCACCCTGGTCGATCGCCACATCCACGATCACCGATCCGGGCTTCATCTGCATCACCAGCTCCTCATCCACCAGCGTGGGTGCCCGGCCGCCGGGAGTGAGCACGGCGCCGATCAGCAGGTCGGCACCGGGCACATGGCGCTTGATCAGGCTGCGGCTGCTCACCAGGCTCACGAGCCGACCGCGGCGATCGGCCTCCAGTTGCCGCAGCCGCTGGGGCGAGCGATCCAGCAGCAGCACCTCGGCGTCCATGGCGGCGGCGATGCGGGCGGCGTTCCAACCCACGCTGCCGGCACCCAGCACCACCACCCGTGCCGGCCGCACGCCGGTGCAGCCGCCGATCAGGATTCCGCGGCCGCCGTGGGGCTTCTCCAGCAGGTGGGCGCCCACCTGGGCTGCCAGCCGGCCGGCGATTTCGCTCATCGGCGCCAGCAGGGGCAGGCTGCCGTCCTCCAGCTGGACGGTCTCGTAGGCCACGCCGGTGGTGCCGGCATCCAGCAGGGCCCGGCCCACCTCCGGATAGGCTGCCAGGTGCAGATAGGTGAACAGCACCAGGTCGGCACGCAGGAAGGGGAATTCCTCGGGCTGGGGTTCCTTCACCTTCACCACCAGATGGGCCCCCCAGGCCTCCTCCTGGCTCACCAGGCGGGCCCCGGCGGCGGCAAAGCTGTCATCGCTGATGCCCGCCCCCTGGCCGGCGCCGGCCTGCACGCGCACCTCCATGCCCTGGGCCACCAGTTCGCTCACGCCGTCGGGGGTGAGGGCCACCCGCCGCTCGTCGCGTTTGATCTCGCTGGGCACGCCGATACTGGCCATCGGGGCGCTGAAGGTGGATGGGGCGGCCATGGAGCTTGCGCGTGCTCCCTCAGCCTGGCTCAGCGGGCGGCAATCGGCATCCGCCAGCCGCTGCCGAATGCCTGGCCGCTCACCTTCAGCACCGGCGCCGCCTGGCGGCGCTTGAATTCCGCCCGGCGCAGCAGGTCCATCACCCGTTCGGCCAGCTCCCCGTCCCGGCCTTCGGCCCGCAGCTGCTCGGGGCTGCGGCGTTGCTCCACCAGCGCCTCCAGCAGGGGGTCGAGCAGGGCGTAGTCCGGCAGGGAATCGCTGTCCCGCTGGTCCGGCCGCAGCTCGGCGCTGGGGGGCTTGTGCCGGATCGCGGCCCCCACCAGCTCGCCGCTGGCCGGCAGGTCCAGGTCGGCACGGCAGCTGGCGGACGCTGGCGAGTCCAGCCAGTCGCACAGCTCGAACACCCGGCTCTTGTACACGTCGCCGATCACGGCCAGGCCGCCGTTCATGTCGCCATAGAGGGTGCAGTAGCCCACGGCCAGCTCACTCTTGTTGCCGGTGGAGAGCAGCAGCTGGCCCTGCTGGTTGGCCACGGCCATCAACAGGGTGCCGCGGATCCGCGACTGCAGGTTCTCAGCCGTGACGCCAGCGGCCCCCCCCCCCAGGGCCGGAGCCAGGGCCTGATCGAAGCCGGCCATCAGGCCGGCAATCGGCAGGGTGTGGGTGCACAGGCCGAGCCGGGCGGCCAGGGCCAGGGCGTCGTCGATGGATCCCGCCGAACTCCAGGGGGAGGGCAGCAACAGGGCCTCCACCTGGCCCGCCCCCATGGCGGCGGCGGCGATCACCGCCACCAGGGCCGAATCGATGCCGCCACTGAGGCCCAGCAGGGCGTGCTGGAAACCGCAGGTGCTCGCGTAGTCGCGCACCCCCAGCACCAGCACCCGGAACAGCTGCTCCAGGGGCTCGGGCTCCGGGGCCAGGTCGGCGGCCCGTTCCCCCAGGCCGCCGGGAGCAGTGGCATCCCACAGCGTCACCGCCTCCTGGCAGCAGGGCAGGCTGCAGAGCAGGGCGCCGCCGGCATCCACCACGAAGCTGGCGCCATCGAACACCAGCTCGTCGTGACCGCCCACCTGGTTCAGGTACACCGCCGGGCAGCCGAGCCGGCCGGCTGCCCGGCTGGCCAGCTGCCGGCGCAGGCTGGGCTTGCTCTGGCTGAAGGGGGAGGCGGAGAGGTTGAGCAGCAGATCCGGCCGCAGGGGCAGCAGTGCCGCGATCGGATCGGGACCCACAAGCCGCTGGCCCTGTAGCTCCTCCTCCACCCAGAGGTCCTCACAGATGGTGAGCCCCAGCCGCCAGCTGCGGCCCCGGCAGGCCAGCTCCAGCAGCGCGGAGTCGGTTGCAGGCCGGAAGTAGCGGCGTTCGTCGAACACGTCGTAGCTGGGCAGCAGCTGCTTGCGGGCCACCACCCGCCAGCCGCCGGCCTCCACCAGGGCCACGGCGTTGTGCAGATTGGGCAGGCCGAGCTCCCCACAGGGCTCGGCCATGCCCACCAGCACCGGCGGCAGGCCAGGTGTGGCCGCCAGCCCCGCAGCCAGCTGATCGAGGGCCCGGGCCTGGAGGGCCATTCGGGCCGGCAGCAGCAGCAGATCCCGGGGTGGGTAGCCCCAGAGGGAGAGTTCGGGAGTGAGCACCAGATCGGCGCCCTGGGCGGCGCCGCGCCTACAGGCCGCCAGGATCCGTTCGCCGTTGCCCGCCAGATCGCCCACCACCGGATTGAGTTGGGCCAGGGCGAGGCGCATCAGGGGCGGGTGGCGAGGCCGTAGAGATTGTGCTCCAGCAGCACGGGCCAGACGGCGGCGGGCACCTGGTCGGGCCGGGGCTGCTGGCGGATCGTGGAACTGGCCGTGGCAGGGATCTCCAGCGGGAGGGTCTGCATCCGGGCCCCGAGCTGGCGCAGCTGGCTGATCGCCTCCGGGGCCAAAGGCCAGCCCGAGCGGGGCACGATCGCCAGCCGGCAACTGCGCAGGACGGCTTCGGCCTCCTTCCAGCCAGGAATCTGGCCGGCCAGATCGCTGCCCACCACGAACACCAGCTGCTCCCGGGGCCAGCGCTGGGCGGCCCGCCGCAGGGTGGTGATCGCCCAGGGGCTGCTCAGCTCCTGCACCAGCTCCAGGCGGGGATTGCCGATCGCCCGCACGAGCACGGCCAGCAGGGCCGCCCGCTGCTCAAGGGGAGCGCCATGGCGCTTGCTCGGGTTGTCGCTGGCCCAGGTGGCCACCCGCGGGAAGTGGTTCAGCAGTCCCTCCAGCAGGGCCTGGTGGCCGCAGCTGGGCGGGTCGGCGCTGGTGCCCAGCAGGGCCACACTCACGGCCGCTCCAGCGCGAACGGCCGGTGCTGCAGCCAGCGGCGCACCTGGGGGTCGGTGCTGGCCAGGCGGCGCAGCAGGGCGCCGGGCTGGCCGCCGCGCTGGCTGCGGCGCAGCAGTTCCCGGGCGGCCAACCGTCCCGTGCGCCGGGTGGTGTGCACGGCCAGGGCCGCCTGGGCCACCGCCACCGGCGCTGCCGGCGCCAGGCTCAGGCCTGCGCTGAACGGGGCCGCCAGCAGCAGCAGCTGACGCAGGCCACCCAGCAGGATCTGGATCCCCAGCTGGGCACCCCCCAACAGGGCGTTCTGGCGGGACAGCTCTCCGAGCAGCTGGCGCGTTGCCGGACCGTCCACGGGCAGGCCGTACAGCCGGCAGAGCTGGGCTACCAGGGCAGTGTCACAGGCCAGGCCGCCGGCGAGATCCAGCAGCACCAGCGGATTGGCGGCCACGCCCGTGGCCTTGAGTGCGGCGTAGCGGCCGATCAGCCCCTGGGCACTGCGGCGGCCGCGACGCAGGCGGTCGTGTTGCAGCTGGCGCTGCAGGTGGTCGGCCGCCTGCAGGCTGTTGAGGGCCAGCAACAGCTCACCCTGCTGCTCCAGCAGGGCGAGCAGATGGCGGCGCAGCGGCTCCACTTCCGGGGCGCTGGCATCAGTGCGTACACGCCCATCGGCCAGCAGCCGGGGGCGGCGCGGTGCCGCTGCCACGGCCACCAGCTCCAGGTGTGCAGCTCCACCCGGCAACAGCGTGCCCAGCCGGCGCCGGATGCTGGCCTCCAGGGCCTGGCGCTCCGCTTCCGGCCAGCAGTCACTGCGGTTGAGCACCAGCAGCAGCGGCTTGCCGCTGGCCAGCAGGGGCAGGAGGGCGTCCTGATCGACGCTGGTGAGGTCGCCATCGAGCACCAGCAGCACCATGTCGGCGCCCCGGGCTACCCGTTGGGCCAGACGGGAACGGGCCGCCCCGCCGATTTCATCGATGCCGGGTGTGTCCACCAGCTGCAGCTGCTGCAGGCCTGGCACCGGCTGCTGCCAGGTTGTGGCCCGCTGATGGCGGGTGCTGCCATGGGCCACGTCTGTGGGGCAGACGGTCTCCCCCACCAGGGCATTGACCAGACTCGACTTGCCCACACCCACCCGGCCGAACACGGCCAGGCGCAGCTGGCCCTGCTCCAGGCGCTCCAGCTGGCGGTCGAGACCCAGCAATGGCCCGGCCAGCAGGCTCTGCTCCCGCGGGGTGAGGCTCAGCTGGCCGCGCCATTGGCGCAACAGCAGTCGGCAGCGCTCTGGGGTGTGGGGCGCGCTCCGGCTCATCCCGCCGACTCCCCGGCAGAGTTGTGGCTGGGCCGCCACCAGCCCGCCAGTACGGCCAGCACGGCTTCAGCGCCGATCACGCCGGCAAATCCCCCGAATTCATCCACCACCACCCGCACTCCGCCGCTGTTGCGCCGGAAGCCGGTGAGCAGGCGGTCTGCCCGGATCATCTCCGGTACGAATTCTACCGGCTCGCTCAGCTGGGCGGGGGTGAGCCCGCCTCCTCCTTCCAGCAGCGCCGTGAGCAGGCGTTCGCGGCTGGCGACCCCCACGATCTCATCCACCTCGTCTCCCAGCACCACCCACCAGGGGGCGTGGTTGGCCAGCAGGGTGGCGCGCACCCCATCCAGGGGGGTGTCGGCCGCCAGGGTGGGCGCCGCCACGCGCGGCGTCATCAGATCGCGGGCGGTGAGGTCGTTGAGCTGAAACACCTTGGCGATCATCGCCGCCTCGTCGGCCTCGATCTGCCCTTTCTGGGAGCCGAGACGGGCCAGTAGGCGGATTTCGTCCTCGTCGGTGCTGATCTCGTTTTCCCGGGTGATGGCGGGCAGCAGACGCTCCAGCAGCAGCACCAGCGGGGCCATCAGCACCCCGATCCAGTGCAGGGGTGGCGCACTGGCCAGGGCTACCGGCAGGGCCAGCCTGCTGCCGATCGCCTTGGGCAGGATTTCCCCCAGGAGGATCACCAGCACGGTGAGACCAATGGAAAATGCCGGCAGGGCGATGCCCGCCACGCCGCGCTGTTCGAACAGGTGGGCGGCATAGCCTCCCAGCATCAGGCTGCCAAAGATGTTGAAGCCGTTGTTGGCGATCACCAGCACGGCCAGGGTCCGGCCCAGCCGCTGGCGCAGCTGCTCCAGTCGCCTGGCACCACCCACCGGTCTGGGCCTGGTTGCCAGCTCGTGGATCCGCACCGGATTCACGGTGAGGAGAGCGGCCTCCACTCCGGAGCAGAGCGCAGAGCCCATGATCACGGCCAGCACCAACAGGGCCAGGACCACCAGGTCACTCATGCGCGGATGTCATCCACTGGCTGCGCGGTTCTGATTGGCTGAGCGTTCAGGGCTGGCTGGGCCTTCATGGGGGGTGGCTGGTGCTGGGGCCATGGCCCCAGGAACTCTGCCTGCTGACTGGGGCAGCCAGTCATGGGCAACCCATTCTAGGTTCATCGATCCAGATTGCCGGGACGCAGCGGAGCACTGCCAGGGCCACGGGCGGGAGTGTGCACAGGACTTGCTCCCGCACCCCTTGGGAGCCCTGGCCCAGACTGGGGCCCTTGACCTTCCCGCCAACCTGTTGGACCATCCATCGCCTGACGTCCCGCCCGAGACCATCCACGCCCGGCGGCGGCAGTGCTTTCTCGAGCAGCTGGGTGGGGCGGCAGCGGTGCTGCCGGCGGCACCGCTGGCGGTGCACCACGCCGACTGCGAGTGGCCCTTCCGCCAGAACAGTGACTTCTGGTACCTCACCGGCTTCGATGAGCCCGACGCCGTAGCCCTGTTCCTGCCACACCGGCCGGCGGGGGAGCGCTATGTGCTGTTTGTGGCCCCCAAGGAGCCCAGCGCCGAGGTGTGGACCGGCTTCCGCTGGGGCACCGAGGGCGCCGTGGCCCAGTTCGGCGCCGATCTGGCCCACCCGCTTGAGGAACTGGAGCAGCGCCTCGGCGACTATCTCCGGGGGGCCGAGGGCATCGCTTTCCGGGTGGGCCGGCACCCGGCGGTGGAGCCCCTGGTGCTGGCAGCCTGGGCCCGCCAGCTCGACCGCGCCCCCCGCAGCGGCCATGCCGCCCTGGGGCTGGTGGCCCCCTGCCCGATCCTGCACGGCCTGCGCCTGCGCAAGGGCCCCGAAGAGCTGGAGCGGCTGCGTGAAGCAGCTCGCATCTCGGCCGAGGCCCACGAGCTGGCCCGCCAGGTGGCCCGGCCCGGCCTCAATGAGCGCCAGGTGCAGGCGGTGATCGAGCAGCACTTCCTGGAGCAGGGCGCGCGGGGGCCGGCCTACGGCTCGATCGTGGCTGGCGGCGACAACGCCTGCGTGCTGCACTACACCGCCAACAACGCCCCCCTGCGCGATGGCGACCTGCTGCTGATCGACGCCGGCTGCTCGCTGGCTGACTACTACAACGGTGACATCACCCGCACGTTCCCGATCAACGGTCGCTTCACGGGCGAGCAGCGGGCGCTCTATGAGTTGGTGCTGGCGGCCCAGGAGGCGGCTGTGGCCTCGGTGGCGCCGGGGTTCACGGCCGAGGGCGTGCACGGGACGGCCCTGCGGCTGCTGGTGGAGGGGCTGCTGGAGCTGGGCCTGCTGGCGGGCTCGGTGGACGGGGTGATCGAGCAGGGCGCCTACCGCCACCTCTACATGCACCGCACCGGCCACTGGCTGGGATTGGATGTGCACGACGTGGGCGCCTATCGCCTGGGCGAGTACCCCATGGCCCTTGAACCAGGGATGGTGCTCACGGTGGAGCCGGGGCTCTATGTGAGCGACCGGTTGCCGCTACCTGAGGGCCAGCCAGCGATTGGGGAGCGCTGGAAGGGCATCGGCATCCGCATCGAAGACGACGTGGCCGTGACCGACCACGGCCACGAGAACCTCACAGCGGGGGCTCTCAAGGCACCGGCGGCGATGGAGCGCTGACCCCCCCCTCTGCAGATGTTCAGGAGCTGAGGGCCTCCACCACCGCCTCGGTGCTGGCCAGCACCCGGTCGGCGCCGGCTTCGCGCAGCTTCGCCTCGTAGGCAGTGCGGGCAGCGCCATCGCCATGCAGGTGGGGCGGCGCCACGGCCAAGGCCACAAAGCGCTGGTCGGGGCAGCGGCGGCGGGCATTCACCACCGTCACCACATCGGCCACGGTGTCACCCAGGTAGGCAACCGGCGGCGCCCCGCGACCCAGCCCCGGGCCGCCCCGGTCCCGCACCAGCTGGTCGGCCAGCGACAGCAGCCCGGTGGGGTCCGGCTTGTCCGGGGCATCGCCCATGGCGATCAGGGGCGGCTGGCGCAGCCCGAGCCGTTGCTCCAGCACATAGCGGGCGGAGGGAGGCTCAGCGCCGCTCACAAAGCCCCAGCTGATCCCGGCGGCCGTAAGCCGGGAAAAGAAGGGCGGCTCCACCAGCAGGGGCTCGCTGCCGATGAAACCGGTCCAGTCGGCGGGATCCCCGGCCGGGTCGCCGCCGAAATAGAACCCGCTGAACACCTCCACCAGGGCAGAAAACGCCGGCAGTGGCGGCTGGTCTGGCCCGCCGAGGCCGCGGCGGCGCAACAGTTCCAGGCTGGCCTCCCAGTCGTTGTTCCAGAGGCCCTCGGTCTTGAGGCTGTCGATCGTGGCCGCGTCGGGCCGCCAGCCGCTGTAGTGACGCACCGTTTCGGTCAGGGCCCGGCGATAGCTGCCACCCACATCGCGGATCACCCCGTCAATGTCGAACAGCAGCACCGCTGCAGCAGGATCGGGCAGCGGTGCGGTGGATGGAGCGAAGGCCACGAACTGCCCGGGGGATCGATGTCCCAAGCCTGCCAGCGCCGCGGGCTGGTCCGGGTGAGGGGGAGGTGTGGCTGGTAGGTTGGTTGTTTGATCAGTTGTCTTGAGCGTCGACACCATGACAGCCAGCGACCCCGGGTCATTGAGCGCCGTGCCCGAGGCCGCGGGGCTGATCGCTGCAGCTGAGCCCACGGAGGGTCGGCCGGTGATGCGTGGCGGCAGTGCTGCCCTCGCCACGGCCACGATCGACGAGGATGGGGTTCCCTCCGGTTACACCCCGAAGGCCGACGAGGGCAGGTTCCTGCTGAAGATCCTCTGGCTGCCCGACAACGTGGCCCTGGCCGTGGATCAGATCGTTGGCGGCGGCCCCAGCCCGCTCACTGCCTACTTCTTCTGGCCCCGGGAAGATGCCTGGGAAACCCTCAAGACCGAGCTTGAGGGCAAGAGCTGGATCACGGACAACGAGCGGGTGGAGATCCTCAACAAGGCCACCGAGGTGATCAACTATTGGCAGGAGGAGGGCAAGGGCAAGAGCCTCGATGAGGCCAAGGGCAAATTCCCCGACGTCACCTTCTGCGGTACCGCCTGAGCTTCAGCTGCGCTCCAGTTCCCCAGCATCATCCTGCGCCCTGCCCGGGGCGCTTTTTTGTGCTCGGGATTGGGGGCGACCAGGTTTGTTCAAGGCTTGTTCAAGGCTGTCCAGATTGCGGATTGCTGGCAACACAAAAAAGCCCGTCCAGGAGACGGGCTTTGCATCGGGACAGTAACTGGAGATTCAGCTCGGTCTGCAGGCGGCTCAGTTCGCTGGCTGGCTGGCCTGCAGCCAGGCTCGAGCCCGCAGCAGGCTCTGCTGAGCCTTGAGTTTTTCGGTGCTGGGCGGTTTGCCCTCATACACCTCAGCGGCCTGCTTGGCCGTTTCATAAGCGGTTTCAGCAGCCGTGACATCGATCTTGCTGCCCAGCTCGGCTCCGTTCACCAGCACGGTGACTTCATCGGCTTCCACCTCGGCAAAGCCGCCGAGCAGGGCAATGGATTTCCACTCGTTGCCTTCTTTCAGGCGCATCACCCCGGTTTCCAGGGCTGCCAGCAAGGTCACGTGGCCGGGAAGGATGCCCACCTGCCCAGTGGTGCTGGGCAGGATCACCTCTTCGGCGGTGCCGTCAAAAACGCTCTGGTCAGGGGCCAGAACTCGCAGAGTGAGACTCATCGGGTTAACTCCTCAGGGTGTGATCGAGTGCGATCAGCCCTTGGCCTCAGACAGGATCTTTTCGGCCTTGGCCTTCACTTCATCAATGTTACCCACGAGGTAGAAGGCTGCTTCCGGCAGATCGTCGAGTTCACCAGCGAGGATCATGTTGAAGCCCTTGATGGTTTCTTCGAGCTTCACGTACTTGCCAGGCATGCCGGTGAAGATCTCTGCCACGAAGAAGGGCTGGGAGAGGAACTTCTCGATCTTGCGGGCGCGGTCCACCGTGCGGCGGTCATCTTCGGAGAGTTCGTCGAGACCGAGAATGGCGATGATGTCCTGCAGTTCCTTGTAGCGCTGCAGGGTGCTCTGCACGGCGCGGGCGGTGCGGTAGTGCTCGTCGCCCACCACAGCCGGCTGGAGCATGGTGCTGGTGGAGTCCAGGGGATCCACAGCGGGGTAGATGCCCTTGGAGGCCAGGCCGCGGCTCAGCACGGTGGTGGCATCCAGGTGGGCGAAGGTGGTGGCGGGAGCGGGGTCGGTGAGGTCGTCTGCAGGCACGTACACAGCCTGGATCGAGGTGATCGAACCTTCCAGGGTGGAGGTGATGCGCTCCTGCAACATGCCGACGTCAGTGCCGAGGGTGGGCTGGTAGCCCACGGCCGAGGGCATGCGGCCCAGCAGGGCGCTCACCTCGGAGCCCGCCTGCACGAAGCGGAAGATGTTGTCGACGAACAGGAGGACGTCCTGCTTGTTGGCGTCACGGAAGTGCTCGGCCATGGTGAGCGCCGAGAGACCCACGCGCATCCGCGCGCCGGGGGGCTCGTTCATCTGGCCGTAGCAGAGCGCCACCTTCGACTTGGAGAGGTCGTCGGGGTTGATCACGCCCGACTCCTTGAATTCCTCGTAGAGATCGTTGCCCTCACGGGTGCGCTCGCCCACGCCGGCGAACACGGACACACCGCCGTGCTCCTTGGCGATGTTGTTGATGAGCTCCTGGATCAAAACAGTCTTGCCCACGCCGGCGCCGCCGAAGAGGCCCACCTTGCCGCCTTGGCGGTAGGGGGCCAGCAGGTCGATCACCTTGATGCCGGTTTCGAACACCTTGGGCTTGGTCTCCAGCTCCGTCAGGCTGGGGGCAGCCCGATGGATCGAGGCGGTCTGCGTGGTGTTCACAGGGCCCTGTTCGTCCACGGGCTCACCGAGAACGTTGAAGATCCGACCCAGGGTGGCCTCACCGACGGGTACGGAGATGGGAGCCCCGGTGTCGAGGGCTTCCATGCCGCGCACCAGGCCGTCGGTGCTGCTCATGGCCACGGCACGCACCCGGTGGTCGCCCAGCAGCTGCTGCACTTCGGCCGTCAGGGCCACGTCCTGGCCTGCGGAGTTCTTCGCCTCGATGCGCAGGGCGTTGTAGATCTTGGGCAGCTTGCCGGCCGGGAATTCAACGTCGAGCACCGGGCCGATCACCTGCCGAACGATGCCTTTGGTGCCGGTGGCGGTAGCAGCAGCCATATGTAAGGGAGTGGCGGAGGGCGCTGGGCTGGGCTGAGGCCGAACGAAAATCGATCCCCTCACCCGCCTGCTGTAAGCGGCGCAACGTTACCACTCGCCCCGCCGCCTTACCGGCTGCCCAGCCCCGGTTCGGTCAACCGCACAGCGGCCCGCTGGCCGACTGCGCCCGGAGCCGCATAGGTTGGCACTCGAGAGCTCCGAGTGCCAGCTGCGCGGTTTTCGTGCTGCCGGCGAGCATCCGGGGTTGTCCTGTGGCGTTTCATCGCCATGTTGTCGCTCTTGCATTGATCCATGGCAGCTGTTTCCCTCAGCGTCTCCACCGTCAAGCCCCTCGGAGACCGCATCTTCATCAAAGTTTCCGAATCCGAAGAAAAGACCGCCGGTGGCATCCTGCTGCCTGACACCGCCAAGGAGAAGCCCCAGGTGGGTGAAGTGGTGCAGGTGGGCCCCGGCAAGCGCAACGACGACGGCAGCCGCCAGGCTCCTGAGGTGAGCGTGGGTGACAAGGTGCTTTACAGCAAGTATGCCGGCACCGACATCAAGCTCGGTTCCGAGGAATACGTGCTGTTGTCCGAGAAGGACATCCTCGCGATTGTGAACTGAACGCCTGGTCCCCAGCGGACAGACCCGTTCAGGCTCCATTTTTCATCATTCGTTTACTCCCCAGAACTCCGCCTTCCATGGCTAAGCGCATCATCTACAACGAGCAGGCCCGCCGCGCCCTCGAAAAAGGTATCGACATCCTGGCTGAGTCGGTTGCCGTCACCCTCGGCCCCAAGGGCCGCAACGTGGTGCTGGAGAAGAAGTTCGGCGCCCCTCAGATCATCAACGACGGCGTCACAATCGCCAAGGAGATCGAGCTCGAGGATCACATCGAGAACACCGGTGTGGCCCTGATCCGTCAGGCCGCCTCCAAGACCAACGATGCCGCCGGTGACGGCACCACCACCGCCACCGTGCTGGCCCACGCCATGGTCAAGGCCGGCCTGCGCAACGTGGCCGCCGGGGCCAACGCCATCACCCTCAAGAAGGGCATCGACAAGGCCTCCGACTTCCTGGTGAAGAAGATCGAGGAGCACGCCAAGCCGATCTCCGACTCCAACGCCATCGCCCAGGTGGGCACCATCTCCGCCGGCAACGACGAAGAGGTGGGCCGCATGATCGCCGACGCCATGGACAAGGTGGGCAAGGAGGGCGTGATCTCCCTCGAGGAGGGCAAGTCGATGACCACCGAGCTGGAGGTCACCGAGGGCATGCGCTTCGACAAGGGCTACATCTCGCCTTACTTCGCCACCGACACCGAGCGGATGGAAGCGGTGCTCGAGGAGCCCTACATCCTGCTCACCGACAAGAAGATCGGCCTGGTGCAGGACCTGGTGCCCGTGCTCGAGCAGATCGCCCGCACCGGCAAGCCGCTGCTGATCATCGCTGAGGACATCGAGAAAGAAGCGCTCGCCACCCTGGTGGTGAACCGCCTGCGCGGTGTGCTCAACGTGGCCGCCGTGAAGGCCCCCGGCTTCGGCGACCGCCGCAAGGCCATGCTCGAGGACATCGCCGTGCTGACCAACGGCCAGCTGATCACCGAGGACGCCGGCCTCAAGCTGGAGAACGCCAAGCTGGAGATGCTGGGCACCGCCCGCCGCATCACCATCAACAAGGACACCACCACCATCGTGGCCGAGGGCAACGAGGTGGCCGTCAAGGCCCGCTGCGAGCAGATCCGCAAGCAGATGGACGAAACCGACTCCTCCTATGACAAGGAGAAGCTGCAGGAGCGTCTGGCCAAGCTGAGCGGCGGTGTGGCTGTGGTCAAGGTGGGCGCTGCCACCGAGACCGAGATGAAGGACAAGAAGCTGCGCCTGGAAGACGCCATCAACGCCACCAAGGCGGCTGTTGAGGAGGGCATCGTTCCCGGCGGCGGTACCACCCTGGCCCACCTGGCTCCGGCCCTCGAGGAGTGGGCCGCTGCCAACCTCTCCGGCGAAGAGCTGATCGGCGCCACGATCGTGGCCTCCGCCCTCACCGCACCCCTCAAGCGCATCGCTGAGAACGCCGGTGTGAACGGCTCGGTCGTGGCCGAGAACGTCAAGCACAAGCCGTTCAACGAGGGCTACAACGCCGCCACCGGCGAGTACGTCGACATGCTGGCTGCCGGCATCGTGGACCCCGCCAAGGTGACCCGCTCCGGTCTGCAGAATGCCGCCTCGATCGCCGGCATGGTGCTCACCACCGAGTGCATCGTGGCCGACCTGCCCGAGAAGAAGGAAGCAGCTCCCGCCGGCGGCGGCGGCATGGGCGGCGACTTCGACTACTGAGGCCGACGGATCCGGCAGGCCATGCCGGTGCTCAACGCAGGAGGGGCCATCCGGCCCCTCTTTTTTGTGGCGGACAGGCCTGGCCTGGTGGTTGATGGGCTGGGCGGCACGTCCACGAGCCTCATCAGGCTCTCAGCGTTTCTGGCATTAGCCCTGATCGAGAAGCCGTTCGCGGTCCTGGCCCCAGCCCATGCCCGCGCTGGTGGAGCCCTCGCCAGAGGACTCCATCAGCAGGATCAGGAGCGGCGGTTGTCCGCCGCCTGCCCTGTGCTGAAGCGCAGCGCCACACCGTTGTTGCAGTAGCGCTGGCCGGTGGGCCGGGGACCATCGCCGAACACATGGCCCTGATGGCCGCCGCAGCGGCGGCAGTGGTACTCGCGGCGGGGCACGATCAACTTGAAATCGAGCTTGGTGGCGATGGCCTGGGGCAGCGGTTGCCAGAAACTCGGCCAGCCCGTGCCGCTGTCGTATTTGGTGGCGGAGCTGAACAGGGGCAGATCACAACCGGCGCAGTGGAAGGTGCCCTTGCGCTTCTCGCCGTTGAGTGGGCTGGTGAAGGGTGGTTCGGTTCCTTCCAGTCGCAGCACCCTGTAGGCCTCAGGGTTGAGTCGCCGCTTCCACTCGGCATCACTGAGCTGCCAGGCCGGTTCGCCGGCTGCGCTGGCGGCCTCGGCGGCACGCGCTCGGCTGGTGAATCCTGCCAGCCCGCCCACCAGTCCAGCCAGGAGGTTGCGCCGGGTCACGCTCATGCCAGCCAGCCGGCGCTCAGCACCACGGCCAGCCCGAGAAACAGCAGGAGCAGGGTCCAGGTGATGCGGTTCAGGGTCTGTTCGGCACTGCGGGCACTGGTGAACATGGAGCCACCGCTGGAGGCCAGACCACCCATGCCGTCCCCCTTGGGGCTGTGCAACAGCACGCTGATGATGAGCAACACACCGCAGCCGAACCACAGCCACGACAGCACGGAGGTGATCATCGGATGACGGCGGGCGACTGGCTCAAGGCCAGATTAAACGCCCAGCGTCTGGGGTATCCGGGCGGGCGACTGGCCTACGCCGGCGGCCTGGATCAGGGATTCCCCGCTCATCTTGTCTGGTTTGTCCAGGCCCAGGATCTCCAGCACCGTGGGGGCGATATCGGCGAGGCCGCCGTGCTCGCGCAGTTGGATGTCGTTGCCCAGTCCTGGCAGTTTGCGCTTTTCACCCTCAACCAGGATCACCGGCACCGGATTGGTGGTGTGGGCGGTCCAGGGCCGTCCATCCGCCCCCTGCATCACTTCGGCATTGCCGTGGTCAGCCGTGATCAGCATCGTGCCACCCATCCGGCCTGTGGCCTCCAGCAACCGGCCCACGCAGTGGTCCACCGTGGCGATGGCCGCAGTGGTGGCCTCCATCTGACCGGTGTGGCCCACCATGTCCGGATTGGCATAGTTGATCACCACCAGGGAGTAGATCCCCTTGTTGATCGCGGCGATGCAGCTGTCGGTGAGTTGCTCGGCCGACATGGCCGGAGATTGGTCGTAGGTGGCAACCCGGGGAGACGGCACCAGGTGGCGGTCTTCACCGGGGAAGGCCTGCTCGATGCCGCCGTTCATGAAATAGGTGACGTGCGGATATTTTTCGGTTTCAGCAGTGCGGAACTGGCGCAGCCCAGCCTCAGAGATCACCTGGCCGAGCAGCCCGTCGAGTGATTCGGGCGGAAAGGCCACTGCAACCGGCAAGCCCTTCTCGTACTGGGTGAAGGTCACCACCGCCAGATCCTCAATGCGCGCACGGGCGAAGGGGTCGAAGTCCGGCACTACGAAGGCCCGGATCAGCTGGCGGACGCGATCCGGGCGGAAGTTGAAGCACACCAGTCCGTCGCCGGCCTTCACGGTGCCTTCGGCCAGGCGCACCGGTTCGATGAATTCGTCTTCGACGCCGGAGGCGTAGGCCTGGCTGATGGCGCAGGCGGCGCTGGGGGCTGTGACCGGGCCGGCTTCGCTGAGCAGGCGATAGGCCTTCTCCGTCCGCTCCCAGCGATGGTCCCGGTCCATCGCCCAGTAGCGGCCGCAGAGCGTGGCGATGCGCCCCACACCGGCCTGCGCGATCAAGTCCTCAACCCGGGCCAGGTAGGTGGGCGCGCTGGAGGGCGGGGTGTCGCGACCATCGGTGATCACGTGCACACAAACGTCCCTGATCCCCCGGGCTGCAGCCCACTGCAGCAATCCGCCCAGGTGATCGACATGGCTGTGCACCCCGCCATCGGAGCAGAGACCCACCAGGTGCAGACAGCCACCATTGGCCAGCAGCCGATCGGCCAGGGCATTGAGGGCGGAATTGCGGCTGAGCGAGCCGTCCCGAACGGCCTGGCCGATTCGTACCAGTTCCTGGCGGATGATCCGGCCGGAGCCGATGGTGAGATGGCCAACCTCGGAATTGCCCATCTGATCGTCGGGCAGGCCCACCGCTGAGCCGCTGGCCTCGATCAATGTGTGGGGATAGGCGTGCCAGAGGGCATCCATCACCGGCGTATCGGCGGCGCGGATGGCGTTGTGGGCGTCGTCGGGGCGATGGCCCCAGCCATCCAGGATCGTGAGCACCACCGGGGCTACGGGGCCGGCGGCAATGGGTTGATCATTGAGGAATGCGCCACCCATGCCTGGACCTTCGGCAGACACAACGGAGGCGCTGGAAGACTGTGGGCGCTTGGAGGACCAACCGGACTGCTGGGCAGAACCGTCCTGCCACGAACTGGGCTGGGACGAACTGGCCTGCGACGAACCTGACTTCACCCGACTCACCTCACGACACCGGGGTGCGGTACGGGACCGCGGCTACTCAATCAAACCTACAGCCCGCCAGCTGGGAGCCCCCCACCGATCCCGGCTGCGTCAGGTTTTGGCCACAGGGAGGGACAATCCGGGAGCGAGCATGGGCGCCGCGGCTGGCCGGTCAGGGCAGAGTTCCGCCTACGTAATGTGGAGCCCGTTGAGATGATCGGCCCGGAGAAGATCGGCATGGATCGCCTGGTCATTCTCACAGCCGACGAACTGGCACGCACCCTGGACCGTCTCGCTTCCCAGGTGTTGGAAGTCACCGCAAACAGCCGCCGGCTGCTGCTGGTTGGCATTCCCACCCGGGGTGTGGCCCTCGCCGACGTTCTCGCTGGCCGCCTGGAAGCCCTCTGCGGCCATCCGGTGGAGCAGGGACGCCTGGATCCCACCTTCCATCGCGATGATCTGGAGCGAGTCGGCACCCGTCTGGTTCAGGCGACTGATCTGCCCGCCGAGCTGAGTGACCGCCATGTGGTGCTGGTGGACGACGTGATCTTCACCGGGCGAACGGTGCGCGCCGCCCTGGAAGCACTGCAGGCCTGGGGGCGTCCAGGCCGGGTGAGTCTGCTGGTGATGGTGGATCGGGGCCATCGGGAACTGCCGATCCAGCCCGATTTCTGTGGCCGGGTGGTCCCCACCAGCCGCCAGGAGTCGATCCAGGTGTGCCTGATGGGGATCGACGGCGAGGAGGGCGTGATCTTGCTGCGCCCATGAACCCGCCCGGCGGCTGCGGTCGCCTCAGAGACGTTCCAGTTCGTCGGCACGGAAGTGGGCCCGGAACTTGCCGAAGGCCACGACCACGGGCAGGTTCGGACTGATCACCCGTCCTTTCCAGTCGTTCAGGACGGTGTGCACCTCGCCCTCCTGGCCCTGGAGGTCGAAGGCCTCACCGCGGTGCTGGGGATGGTGGAAGACCACCACCGACTGGCAAACCCTCACCGGATCGCCCGGCTGCAGCTGATCGACAGCCTGCTGAGTGCTGGTTCCAGGTTCACCGTGTTGCATGAGCCGGCGCGCTTTGCCCGGCCAATCTTGTCACGGGGCAACCTGGGCTGCAGGCCGCGGCTAGCGCTGGCAAGCCGTATCCGGGCCGGCTTCCACCACCCGTCCGCCGAGGGCTGCACAGCCGCTCTTGAAGGCGCTCCACTCGTCCATGCCCTGCTGGATGCGGCGCTGTACCTGCCGATCCAGATCCGCCACGGGGACTGAATGGGGCAGCGCGCCGTGGCTGTCGTGCTGGCGCTCATCACGGCGCAGTCCGGCGATGCCGGTCTGCACCTCGGCTCGCAGGGGCTCCCCTTTCTTTTTCCACCAGGGGTGATCGATGCGGTTGAGGGCTTCCAGCGCCTCCCACCAGCGCTGATCCTGGCGCAGGCGATGGGCCCGCTCAAAGGACAGACGGTTGCGTTCCCACGCCTGGCGCAGCTGGTCTCCCAGGCCGCTGCCATCGCTGCGGTGGTCCTCGCCCATCGGAGCGAGCAGCTCCAGGCTCTCCTCCAGCTGGCCAGCCTGGAAGCGCTCCATGGCCTGCACCCGGAGCGATTCCTGCCAGGCTTCCAGCTGGCGCCTGTCCGTGGGTTGGCCGGCCGCGGAATTCACCAGCTGGAGTTGCTGGAGCAGGGCGTCACGCCAGCGCTGCTGCTGCCAGAGCTGGGCCGCCTTGCGGCGCCGGCACTCCCCCTGTTCGGCGGGCGAACGATCTCCGAGCCAACGCAGCGCCTGCAGCTGTTCGCTGTAGCGCAGGCAGGCGTCCAGGTCGCCCTGCTCCGCGGCCTGCTCCAGGCGCCCGGGCAACTGCCGTTCCCACCAGTAGGCCGCGCCCAGGCCAGTGGCCACCAGCCCCAGGGTGAGGCCCAGCCAGAAGCGCGGCAATCGGTGCTGGCGCAGGGCCAAGGTGGAGGGGGATACGGATGCATCCGTTTTATGGAAGCGGCGCGCTCGACGCCCGGTCTGGCGTGCAGCAAGCGCTGGCGTCCACTCCGCCGGGTCCGGTGTCCGCCGCGCTCAGCGCACCCGTCCCAGGGTCTGCGCCGGCCGGTTGGTGCCGCTGAGCAGATCGGAGCATTCCAGCTCCAGCTCGGCGCTGGCGTTGATCGAGAACCGCAACCGCAGCCGGTCCTCACCCTGGCGGCCCGGCGGGGCCAGGGGCAGGGGATCGGGTTGCTCTCGCCACGCCCGCACGCTGGCGTCCCCGGCCACCACCGTGCGCAGCACCGGCAAGCCGGCCGCATCGAACACCACTTCGTCGCGCCGTTCCTCCCCCGGCTCACCGAGCACGAGTTCCAGGGCGCCCTGCTGGTCGTCCCGGCAGGCCAGCACCAGCTCCAGGGGTGCGCTGGTGGGCCAGCTCTGTCCCGCCAGGAAAAGGGGATGCCAGAGATGGCGGTTGCTGCGCCGGTCCCAGCAGCGCAGGGACACCCCCCGGCTGAGCACGTCCTGGACCCGCACCCCGGGGGTGAGGGCCAGGGCGCCCAGGGCCACCGCCTCCACCGGCCGACCATCGTGGATCGGCACCGCAGCGAGACGGTCCGCCAGCCACTGGCGCACCGCCGGCAGACGGCTGCTGCCACCCACCGGCAGCACGGCACTGATCCCCTCCAGGCCGATCGAGGCCCGGCGACCGGCGGCCAGCACCTCCTCCAGCAACAGATCGAGCTGTTGCTGCAGACCACGCTGTTGCAGCAAGCGGTTGAGCTCTCCCTGGGTGAGACGCAGTTCGCGGGATGATCCCTGGGGTTCATGCACCACCACCAGGGCTTCCTCCTGGTCACTGAGGGCACATTTCAGCCGCTCGCAGCCAGCGAGCAGACAGCCGCTCGGATCGTCCTCTGCGCAGAGATGGCTGGCGATCCAGCGGTCGATGTCCCGTCCCCCCAGCGCCACACCCGCCTTGCCGATCACCCGGGCCAGCCGCTGCCGCTGCCGGCTGTGCTCCAGGTCGTGGCCGCCGAGGCGCAGCAGCTGGGCAATCGGGTTCGGCCGGCCCTCGCCCCCCTCCAGCCGCACCAGGCAGAGGTCGATCGTGCCGCCTCCCAGATCCACCACCAGCACGGTGCTCCCCGCGGGCAGGCCGGATCCGATCGCCGCAGCGGTGGGCTCATCCACCAGGGCGAGTTCCGGCACCTCCAGCTCGCGGCAGGCCTCCATCAGCCAGTCGCGGTAACCCTGATAGGCCTCGATCGGTGCCGTGAGCACCAGGCGTTCGGGGGCCATCCCGGCCGGAAGCGCCCGCCACAGCTGTTGCAGCAGCAGGGCCCCGGCCCGCTCGGCGCTCAGCGGCAGCCCCGTGCCTGCCCCTGGCTGCCCGGAGCCGATCCGGCGCTTGAAGTCGCGGTGCAGTTCCGCTCCGTCGCCGTGGGCCAGACCTGCCTCCAGAACCTGGCGGCCGATCAGGGGACGGGGATGGTCCGCCTGCGGCAGCCACAACAACGAGGGCACCACCGGCGGATCAATGAGGCTGTAGGGCACCAGGTTGAGCAGCCTGGGTTCCTCGCCGGGGGCCTGGTACGCCACCACGGTGGTGCTGCTGCCAAGGTCGATGGCCACGGTGCCGTGGCCGCCGCCGCTGGTCCGGGGCCTGTTGCTTTGTTCACTGCTGGGCATCGCGCTGGAACGGCCGCACCCGCCCGATGCGGTCTTCTCGGTGCTTTCTAGCGGCCATGCAGAGTCGTTGGCCTAGGGTGTGGGTATCGCTGGCAGATGAAATCGTGATGCAGGGTGGAATCGATATGAATTCCAAGGACCTGGCCCAGCGTGCCGAGAGCCTGATCCGCCATTCCAGCAACCGCTACCTCACGACGGTTCGCATCGCTTTTCGCGCCAAGCAGCGTCGTTTCGACGACTTCGATGGGCTGTTGGAGGACTCGATGATCAAGCCGGTGCAACGGGCGATCATCGAACTCAGCGACGAACAGGACCAACCTGCCCTGCTGCCCGGCTGAGGCCACGGGTCAACGTTGCCGGCTCAACAGCGGTGCAGATTCAACAGGGTTCGGGATGGCGTTTCGGTTTCGACCCGTCCCGCCATCCTTATTCCGTTCTGATCGGTGGTGAGGGCTGGGCTTCGGAGTTGCGCCAGCAGGAGGCTGCTGCCCTGCATCAGGCGGCCCAGAGGCTGTGTCACCAATGGCTGGCGATCCGTGATCAGCTGATGCCTGAGGAGGAGATCAGCCTGGACACCGAGTGCGGTCCGCTCTGGGCCGAGCTGGACGGCACGGCCGCGGCCGTTTCCCTGCGTTTTGTGCTCCAGCCTCCGGCTGCCGAGCGTGCCCTGGAGGGCTGCTGGTCCGGCCCGGCCACCGAGGCTCTGATCGCCGTGCTGGCCCAGACCGCCCAGGCCGAGGAGTGGCTGGGACCCGCTTGAGATTCCTGCTGCGGGATTGGATTGATCAGATCTTCTGATTGGTTCCTCTCTCCCCGTTGCCCCCCCAGCCACGCCCTGTGTTTTCCACGGGTTTTCCCCAGGCGCGTCTGACAGGGTTCCCGCCGCTCCATGGTGCTGGGGAGAACGGCGAGGGGAGATGGTTGCGCTTGACAGCGGCAGCCCAGAGCCCCATGACCGTCGGCTCCGGGCCGGCCGCAGCGCGCCAGGCCTCTGCCGGACTGACATCTCAGCGGCTGAGACGGTCTGGTGGACCATGCCGCCACCGATTTGACGGCCGCCGCCTGATGTGGGGAACTGGGGCGCGCTGGATGTCGAGCCGATGGAACCCCCGATCCCCGTATCCGTTCCCCAGGCTGGGGTGGGCAAGGCCCCTGCCCTGGGTTCCGCGGGATCAGCGACCGGCGCGGAGCCGGAGTCGAACCAGGAGAGTGCCCTGATGGTGAGCCTGCACACCGATGTCCCCGAAGCCCTGCTGATGTCGATGCGTGGTTTCATCGAACGCCATCCGAACTGGGACCAGTACCGCCTGATCCAGGCCGCCCTGGCCGGGTTTCTGCTGCAGCAGGGCCTGCAGAATCGGGAGGTGACCCGCTGCTATCTCGCCAATCTCTTTCCGGCTCAGGCTGGATTCCGGGGGGACTGAGCAGGCCGCACGGCGAACACCTGGCGGTAGGCCGCCACCAGGGTGCAGGCCGCCAGGGGCAGGGCCCCGGCCAGTCCCACCACAAGCAGGAGAAAACCGGCCAGCACCACCAGTCCCAACAGCAGGGTGAGCCCGAGGGCCTGGATCCAGTGGGGATCAATCGCGGCCCGGCTTCTGCGGAAGGCCTGGAGGGGCCCCATCGGCACCAGCACACTGATCGGCAGGCTGAACAGTTGATCGGTGGCCAGGTACACCACAGCCGCCAGGCCTGCCACCAGGGGCAGCCCCACCAGCAGGGGTTGCAGCAGGGCCAGCATCCAGGCGCTGGCCTGGGCCAGCCGCAGCACAAGGGCCAGCACCAGCAGCACAAGGCCAAGGGTCCCCCCGGCCCGCAACAGGTCGGCCGGCTTGCTGGCCAGCAACTGGATCAACCGCGGGCGCTCTCCCCTCAAGGCGCCATCGGCAGCGCGCAGCAGCCCTACGAGCATCCAGAGATTGCTCACGAGGTAGCCGAGCCAGGCGATCAGCTGCAGCACCACGGCCACGGGGTCGGGCTGGCCGAAGGGATTGAGCAGGAGCTCCCCGCTCCAGCGGATCGCCAGTTGGCAGAGCAGGTTGAGACTGCCCACCAGCAAGGTGAACAGTGACATCGGCAGGGCGGCACTGCGGAAGGCGGACCAGCCCTCCTCCAGTGCCCGTCGGATGGCAATCGGAGGCGGGGTCTCCAGACGGCCGGCGGCGCCGCTGCCGGTGCGCCTGCGCATCATCCCGCCAGCAGTTCGAGCAGCCGCTGGGCCACGGCGCTCTCCACGGGCACGATCGAAAGGCGGTTGCCTGGCCGCACCACCAGCAGCTCGTCGGCTGAGAAGGTGCGGCGCAGCGTCTCCAGGGTCAGCAACTGGGGAAAGGTGCGTCGATACTGCAGCCGCACGCAGTCCCAGCGTGGCCGCTCCGGGGTGGCCTTGGGATCGTGATACTTCGACTGCGGATCGAACTGACTGGGGTCCACCAGATGGGTTTCGATCACCTCCATCAGGCCCACGATGCCGGGGGGCTGGGTATTGGAGTGGTAAAAGAAGGCCTGGTCGCCAATGGCCATCTGGCGCATGAAATTGCGGGCCTGGTAGTTACGGATGCCGTCCCAGAGTGTGGTCTTCTCCAGGCGGAGATGGTCGATCCCGTACACCTCCGGCTCGCTCTTCATCAGCCAGAAGGCCATCGCCGCAAGGCACCACATACGGCGTCATGTTACGCCTGCCGCTCTAGACCAAGATCCGGACAAGCTCCGAGGCGCGAATCGGGCCTAGAGCTCCATCACCAGGCTGCGGAAATGGTCCCCGCGGGCCTCAAAGTCGCTGTACTGGTCGAAGCTGGCGCAGGCCGGGGAGAGCAGCACCCCCTGGCAGGCATGCTGGCGGGCCAGGCGGGCGGCCAGGGGCACAGCTTCATCGAGCCCGGCGCAGCGTTCCATCCGGCCCCCGTAGCCCTGGGAGCCCAACAGCTCGGCGAAGGTCTCGCGGGCTTCGCCGTAGAGCACCACTGCCGGGGCCTGACGCTGCAGGGCCGCGATCCAGCCTGCCGCCTCACCCTGCTTGGCCTGGCCGCCGGCAAGCACCACCAGCGGACCCTCCAGGGCCTGCAGCGCCACTTCGGCGGCGTCGTAGTTGGTGGCCTTGCTGTCGTTGTAGAAGCTGATTCCATCCAGCCGGCGGATCAGCTCCAGGCGATGCGACACCCCGGGGAAGCGGCGCAGGGCCGCCTCCATCGCCGGGCCATCGAGCCCTGCCTCCAGGCCGGCAGCCACCGCCAGCAGCATGTTCTGCAGGTTGTGGGCACCGGGCATGGCCAGGGCATCGGCGGCCAGGATGGGGCTGCTGCGGCCCTCGCGCTCCAACCACACGCGCCCGTCTTCGATCCAGAGAGCGGGCAGGATGCCGGGCGCCAGCTCCTGGCGCGGTCCCGCCGACACCCACACGGCATGGTCCCAGCTCGCTGCTCGCTGGCGCAGGTCCGGATCGTCACCGTTGAGGATGCGCACGTCGGAGCGCTCCAGCAGCTGGCGCTTGATCGCCCGGTAGTTGTCCAGCGTGCCGTGGCGTTCAAGGTGGTCGGGGGTGAGGGTGGTCCAGATCCCCACCCGCGGCGACACCCGCGGACAGGCCTCGATCTGATAACTGCTCATCTCCACCACCAGCCAGTGGGGCAGGCCCCGGCCGGACTGTTGCCGCTCCAGCACCAGCTCGGCGGCGGAGGTGCCCACATTGCCGGCCATCGGCGCGTCGATGTCGCAACCGCAGAGCAGGTGGCTGAGCAGATGGGTGACGGTGGTCTTGCCGTTGGTGCCGGTCACGGCCATCCAGGGCAGGGGCCGGCTGGCCTGCCAGGCAGGCTCCAGCTCTCCCTGCACCAGCAAGCCGGCATGGCGAAGGCTGGCCAGCTCCGGGTGGTCCCAGGCAATGCCAGGGCTCACCACCACAGGACCCACGGCGGGGGCGAGGGAGAGGATGGTGGTGGCACTCAGGGGCGCATCGAGTTCCACCCGGATCCCTGCTGCCCGCAGGGCTTCGGCCCGTTGCTCAAGTGCCGGACTGCGCTTGCTCTCCAGCACGCAGACGGCCCGACCCTGGGCCTGCAGCAGACGCGCCGCGCCGACCCCTGAACGGCCCAGTCCAATCACGACTGCGGTGGCGAACGCAGGGGGCCGATCCTGGGCCACGTCAATCTGGGCCACGTGAATACAGATGCTGGAAGTGGTGCCGGTTCACTCGGATGGGAAAGACCGATCAAATCCAGCGGATGGGCGATACTGGAATCGAACCAGTGACTCCTACCGTGTCAAGGTAGTGCTCTACCTCTGAGCTAATCGCCCGGTTGGCTTAATGCCCGGGGTTGATTTAGCTCGATTGGCTGCGCCGAGAAATGATTCAGTGCAGTTGTTCGAGACCGTTTTCGACAGCACTTTAAGGGGAGGGCCTTCATTGGAAATGGCGGACGGTTGAGTTGGGCTCAGTTGAGCTGGGCTCGGATTGTTCGCTTGTCCTGGATCGAAACCGCTTCTCCTGGCTTGTCGGCGCTGTTTGGTTCTCCGAATCAACGACTCAAAGTCAATGCCTCGGGGTGATTGCCTCGGGGTGATTGCCTCGTGATCACTGCCTCGGGGGCAGTGGCTCAGGGGCAGTGGCTCAAGGGCAGTGGCTCGGGGATCTGATCGGGAGTTTCATGATGTTATCAGCCGAGCTGTACCGCCACCGCTGTCACCCGTCGGGGGTTCAGCGGCGCAGCAGGGCAATCCGGAAGCGGTCGCGTTTGGTGGTGGTGATCGCTTCCACCGTGAGCTCTCCCTTGCCGCTGAGCTGCACCCGGTCGCCCGAGCGCAGCAGGTGGCTGGGGCTGGTCACCGGCAGCCAGTTCACCTGCACCTGGCCGGCGCGGATCAGGTCGGCCAGGCGGTTGCGGGGCAGGCCGAAGCCAGCCGAGGCCACCGCGTCGAGGCGGGTGGATGCCTCCACGCTGTGCAGCCGCCTGGGTTGACGCCGTGGGGGCGGTTGCAGTTCAGGCAGTGGCCGCGGGGCGATCTGCACAGGCACGCTGCGCACCTGGGCCTCTCCAACCCGCAGCTGGCCCTGCCACTCCAGCCCCACCACGCCCTGGCCGCCCCGGTCGCCCCGCAACCAGAGGTCGCCGATGCCCTCTACTGGCAGCCCCAGACTGAGCAGGGCTGCCCGCAGGTCGGCGGGTTCGGCCGGATCAAACAGAAAGTTGCCGCTGATCTCCACCCCAACCAGGGGCGGGTCCAGCTGGGTCAGATCCAGGCCCGCATCCCGCCGTGCCAGCACCAGTCGCCGGCGTTCGGCGCCGGGGTAGCCCCCTTCGCTGCGGCTCTCCAGTTCGGCCAGGGACCCCAGGCGCCGCTCCGCCTCCTCCAGCACGCCGCCATCGAGGAAGTCGCTCCAGCAGGGCTGCCAGGTGCGCAGGGCCTGGTCGGCCGCCGCCAGCACCCCCGCCAGGGCCACGGGATCGTGGCTGCCCTGCAGCAGTTCGGCCCGGGGAAGCATTCAGCTCTCCCCCAGGCGCACCACCATCTGGGGGCGGGCCTGCTGCAGCAGCCGCCAGGGCATGTCGGCGCCGGGCATGGTCTCGGCCAGCAGCAGCCAGCTGCCCTCCTCGACGCGATTGCGCAGGGAGCGCAGCCGGTCGTCCTCCTCCGAGCTCACGCTGGCGGCGGCGGCGAAGCTGCCCATGAAGCCCGAGCCCATGCCCAGCAGCGCTCCGAACAGGTGCTGGCTCCAGGGGCCGAAGAAGGCCAGGGTGTCCAGATCCGTGATGTACGTGAAGGTGAGACCGGCCAGGAAACCGAAGGGGATCAGCCAGCGGGCCATCGCCCGCTGGCGTCGGCGCCGGGTGGCTGCCGGGTTGAGGCGATCCACCGCTTCCAGCTCGGTCTCTCCCTGGCCAACCGCCACCAGCACCGCCAGCGGCGGTTGGCTGGCGGCCAGATCCCGCTGCAGCTGCTGCAGGCGCGCGTGCTCGTTCAGCACCACCACCACCGTTGTCGACACCGGTCGGCCCCCGTTCAAGCGCGTGATTCAGGCCCGATTCTCGTTGCTGCCCGCCACCGGCCGTGCGCCGAGTGTGGCTGGGAGCAGATGCCCACCCCTCACTACACTGCACCGCCGGCTGATCGCCACCCCTCCCCAACCCCGCCGGGCATGACCAAGGTTCTCGTTTCCGATCCCATCGACCAGGCGGGGATCGACATCCTCTCCCAGGTGGCCAGTGTGGACCTGCGGCCAGGTCTCTCTGCCGAGGAGCTCAAGGCGATCATCGGCGAGTACGACGCCCTGATGATCCGCTCGGGCACCACGGTGACCGCCGACATCATCGAAGCGGCCGACAAGCTGCGTATCATCGGCCGCGCCGGCGTGGGTGTCGACAACGTGGACGTGCCGGCCGCCACCAGGCGCGGCGTGCTGGTGGTGAACTCGCCCGAGGGCAACACGATCGCCGCCGCCGAACACGCCCTGGCCCTGATGCTCTCGCTCTCGCGCCACGTGCCCCACGCCCACGCCAGCACCATGGCCGGCGGCTGGGACCGCAAGACCTACGTCGGCAACGAGCTCTACAAGAAGAAGCTCGGCGTGGTGGGCCTGGGCAAGATCGGCTCCCACGTGGCCCGCGTGGCCCAGGCGATGGGCATGGAGCTGCTGGCCTACGACCCGTTTGTGTCGGATGAGCGGGCCCAGCAGATGCAGGTGAAGCTGCTGCCCCTGGCCGAACTGTTCGCCCAGGCCGACTACATCACCCTGCACCTGCCGCGTACGCCCGACACCGAGAACCTGGTGAACGCGGAGCTGCTGCGCACGATGAAGCCCACCGCCCGGCTGGTGAACTGCGCCCGCGGCGGCATCGTCGATGAGGCCGCCCTGGCGGAGGCGGTGGAGGCCGGTGTGATCGCCGGTGCCGCCCTCGACGTGTATGCCAAGGAGCCCCTGGCGGCCGACTCACCCCTGCGCACGGTGAAGGAGCGGCTGGTGCTCACACCCCACCTGGGGGCCAGCACCACCGAGGCCCAGGAGAACGTGGCCATCGACGTGGCCGAGCAGATCCGCGACGTGCTGCTTGGCCTGCCGGCCCGCAGCGCCGTGAACATCCCCGGTCTCAACGCCGAGGTGATGGAGCAGCTCAAGCCCCATCTGCAGTTGGCCGAAACCCTGGGGCAGCTGCTCAGCCAGCTGGCCGGCGGCCAGATCGGCGAGCTGGAGGTGCGCCTGCAGGGCGAGTTCGCAGCCCACCCGTCCCAGCCCCTGGTGGTGGCGGCCCTCAAGGGGGTGCTCTCCACCGCCCTAGGCGACTCGATCAACTACGTGAACGCCAGCCTGGAGGCCAAGGACCGGGGCATCCACGTGCTGGAGGTGAAGGACGACGCGGCCCGCGACTATGCCGGCGGCTCGCTGCAGCTGAGTTCGCGCAGCAGCAAGGGCAACCACACCGTGACCGGTGCCGTGTTCGCCGACGGCGAGCTGCGCGTCACCACCATTGATGAGTTCCCGGTGAACGTGGCCCCAAGTCGCCACATGCTGTTCACCCGCCACCGCGACATGCCGGGGATCATCGGCCAGCTCGGCTCGGTGTTGGGCGAGCACAACGTGAACATCGCCTCGATGCAGGTGGGCCGCCGGATCGTGCGCGGTGACGCCGTGATGGTGCTCAGCCTCGATGACCCCATCCCAGCCGACCTGCTGGCCACGATCCACCAGATCAACGGCATCCAGGAAGCCCACCCGGTGACCCTCTGAGCCCCATCGGCGCCACATTGCGGCTGCGGCTTGCCTTTCAGCCATGACCCTCGCCTGGTGGCGCCTTGAACTGCTGGCCCAGCCCGAGCTGGAGGAGTCCCTCCTCTGGAAGCTGGCGGAGCTGGGCATCTCCCGGGTGGCGCTGCGCCACCGGCCGGAGGCGCCCCAGGAGCGCCAGCTGCTGGCCTGGCTGCCGGAGGCCGACTGGCCGGAGGCGGAGCGCACCGAGTTGCAGCGGGCCCTGGCCCCCCTGGCCGCCACCTTCGGTCTTGAGCTGCCGCCCCTGGCGTGGCAGCGCCAGCTCGATGAAGACTGGAGCCTGAGCTGGAAACAGCACTGGCAGGCCGATCCGGTGGGGGAGCGGCTGCTGATCCTGCCGGCCTGGCTGGAGGTGCCCCCGGAGCATGCCCAGCGTCTGGTGATCCGCATGGATCCCGGCAGCGCCTTCGGCACCGGCAGCCATCCCACCACCCGCCTGTGCCTGGAGGCCCTGGAGCGACTGGCTGCCGAGCGGGGGCGGCAGGGCGGTAGTGCCCCCGGCCTGGGGGCGATCCGGGTGGCGGATCTGGGTTGCGGCAGCGGCATTCTCGGCATCGCCGCCCTGCTGCAGGGTGCCCGGACGGTGGCCGCGGTGGACACCGATTCCCTGGCGGTGCGCGCCACGGCCGAGAACGCCGCCGTGGGGGGACTGCAGGACCGGCTGCAGGTGCGGCTGGGGTCGGTGGAGGTGCTGGCCGAGCTGCTGGGCTGGGAGCCGGCCGACCTGCTGCTCTGCAACATCCTGGCGCCGGTGATCGAGGCCCTGGCGCCGGCCTTCGCCAGCGTGCTTGCACCGGGCGGTGTGGGCCTGCTGAGCGGCCTGCTGGTGCCCCAGGCCGAACGGCTGCAGCAGGTGCTGGCCGCGCTGGGGTGGCGGGCCGAACTGGTGGCCCAGCAGAGCCAGTGGGGACTGCTGATGTTGCATAAGGCACACTGATCTGTGACCTGGCTTTGATTGGCCTTCCCAGGCACGGCGCTGCAAACCAACGGGAAGGGCCTGCGGCGGATGTATGAAGGGCGGGTCCTACAGGCCCGGCCATCCGGGTGCCTGTGAGCCCCAATCCCTTCCATGGCTTCCTACAAGGTCACCCTCATCAACGAGGCAGAGGGCCTCAACAAGACCATCGAGGTTCCTGACGACCAGTACATCCTCGACGCCGCTGAAGAGCAGGGCATCGACCTCCCCTACTCCTGTCGTGCGGGCGCCTGCTCCACCTGCGCCGGCAAGATCACCGCTGGCACCGTGGACCAAAGCGACCAGAGCTTCCTCGACGACGACCAGATCGAAGCTGGTTTCGTGCTCACCTGCGTGGCCTACCCCACCAGCGACTGCACCATCAAGACCCACGCTGAGGAAGAGCTCTACTGAGCCCCCGATCCAGGACCTGAATCAGCCTCCTGGCTTGATTGCCTGTCTGCTTCCCGCCACCCTTGGGGTGGCTTTTTTATGGTTATACCGCTGAATTCCACCTCCACTGCTCCTGCCCAGTCCCCCGGCGATGCCCTGCTGGAGCCTGGCAGCGTGCACGCCAGCCCCGGCGGCCAGTACAGCCTCCGCGTGCTGGGGGCCTGCTGCAGGCTGTTTGATCGGGAGGAGCTGCCCTGGCCCTGCTGCCGCCTCGCCTGGCGCAGCAAGGAGCCCAGCTGGCGGCGCATCGGCCGCCGCTTCGTGGCCGATCTGGCGGCCCGCCGCTGCCCCTCCTATGCCGTGGAGCTGCTCCAGCCCGGGGCCCGCTCCACCGCCGCCACGGTGATCACCCTGTTCCCCGTGCGGCTCGCTCCGGCCCTGCAGGAGTGGTGGTACAGCCGCCAGCCCGCCTCCTGCGAGCCCGCCAACCGGCAGCCACCCCAGCTGCCATGAAAAAGCCGGTGCCCGCGGGCACCGGCTGGGGGCCGCGAGGCCGGCGAATGCGGGATCAGAAGTAGATCTTGCCGCCGCCCCACTGGGCGCCCTGCACCTTGGGCGCGGTGAGGATGTAGCCGGCCATCAGACGCAGGTCGTCGTCGTCCAGATCGCGCATCTTCACGAAGATGTCGCTGCTGCGGATGCTGGGGTGAACGTCGGCGATCGAGTACTCGCCGTCATAGCTGGTGGGATCCTTCATGTAGTCCACCAGGGCCTCCACGTTGTCGCGGGACGGGGTGGCCAGGGCCAGGGTCTCGGGGTCGAGCCCCACGTTCTGGTTGGTCTTGGTGATCCCGCCGGCGTGGCATTCGCCGCAGCTGCTGTTGAACAGCTTGCGGCCGGCCTTGATCTCCTGCTCGCTGAAGGTCACGCTGGCGCCATCGGGGTTGGCGGGCACGGTGAGCTGTTCACTGGTCCACAGGGCTGCCATGGCCTCACCACCGAAGCCGAAACAGAGCAACAGAGCCAGGGGGAGGGCCAGCAGGCTGCGGGCGGCGGCCCGCAGCCCTCTGCGCAGGGAGAGGGTGGCGGAGGCCAGTGGGGTTGAGGCCATGGAGAGAAGCCGGAGGTGTGGCGGGGCTAACCGCATCGGAGACCTTGTATCACGGGGGAAGGGGGCAGTGGGCCGGTTTCGGGGGAACTGTTGCAGCTCAGCTTTTCTCGGGCGGTTCGCCGTCGCCCGCTGGCGGCAGCACGTCAATGCTGAGGAAGTCCCTGGCTATCACCGTGTTGGTGAAGATCGCCTGGGCTTCGGCGAGCAGGTCGTCCGGGCTCACCGGGTTGCCCGCCACGTAGCGCGGGCTGAGGTGGGTGAGGGCCAGCTGTTTCACCCCGGCGGCCAGGGCGGTCTGGGCGGCCATGGTGCTGGTGGAGTGCTGGCGGGCGAAGGCCAGCTCGGCCTCGGCGTGGGCAAAGGTGCTCTCGTGGATCAGCAGATCGGCGCCCCGGGCCAGCTCCACCGCCGCCTCACAGAACACCGTGTCGGTGCAGTACACCACGCTGGCGCCGGGTCGCTCCGGGCCGCAGAGGCTGGCGCCGTTGATGATCCGACCGTCCTCGAGGGTGATGCTGCGCCCCTGCTTGAGCTCGGCGTACACCGGCCCCGGCGGGATGCCCAGGGCCCGGGCCCGTTCCACGTCGAACCGCCCCGGCCGCGGCTTCTGGTCCACCCGATAGGCGCAGGCCGGGACCCGGTGGGTGAGGGGCGCGCAGCGCACGGAGATGTCGCCGTCCTCCAGCAGGGTGGCGCCGCTGGCGGCGGCGGGGCCGCTGCGGTGAAAGCGAAGCGGATAGCCGATACGGGTGGAGCTGGTGTGCAGCACCCCTTCCAGATAGTCCCGCAGCCGGTCGGGGCCGTAGAGGTCGATGCCGGTGCAGGTGCCCGCCAGGCCGAGGCTGGCGAGCAGCCCGGGCAGACCGAACACATGGTCACCATGCATGTGGGTCACGAACACGCGCCGCAGCTGGCTCACCCGCAGGTCACTGCGCAGGAACTGGTGCTGGGTGCCCTCGCCGCAGTCGAACAGCCAGAGCTCCGCCCGCTGGGGCAGGCGCAGGGCCACGGCGGACACATTGCGGCCGCGGGTGGGCACCCCGGAGCTGGTGCCGAGAAAGGTGACCTGCAAGCCGTAGACGCCTCTGGCGCATGTTGCCATGGCCGTCACAATGGGTCGCTTTTCAGTCGTCAGCATCCGTGACGTTCCGCCTGCGCCCCTGGGCTCCCCTGTTGCCCCTCGCCGCCGTGGCCGTGGCCATGCCGGCGCTGGTGGTGGGTGGCGACCGGGCCATCCAGGCCAGCAGCGGCGAGCCGGAGGTGAGGGTGCTTCTGGCGGAGGCCGGCAGCCTGCAGCTGCAGGCGCTCAACCAGCCCCTGCAGATTCAGCCCGGGGGCGTGGAACTGGCCCCCGCCCGCGCCGCCCGCCTGGTGCTGGAGAACGGCCGGCTCGCCCTGCAGCTCGAGACCCCCGGCGCTGGCTGGACGACCAGCGGCTCGCTGCCCCTGGCCAGCAGCGTCTGGCTGGTTCCGCGCTCCGTCGCCGGTTCAGACCAGGCCGGCTCGTTCCAGCTGGGCCAGCGCCGCTACCGGGGCCGGCTGCAGGTGCTGGTGAGCGGCGGCCGGCTGCAGGCGATCAACCATGTGCCGCTGGAGAGCTACCTGCCCAGCGTGGTGGGCAGTGAGATGCCGGCCAGCTGGCCCCAGGAGGCCCTGCGGGCCCAGGCGGTGGCGGCCCGCACCTATGCCCTGCGTCAGCGCAAGCCCAGCGCCCCCTTCGACGTGAGCGCCACCGTGACCAGCCAGGTGTACAGGGGCCTGGACGCCGAGACCGCCTCCACCCGGGCCGCCGTGGCCAGCACCCGCGGCCAGGTGCTGATGTATGGCTCCAGCCTCGCCAACACCGTGTTCCACAGCAGCGGCGGCGGCCGCACGGAGAACAGTGGCGATCTCTGGACCCAGCAGCTCCCCTACCTGGTGAGCGTGCCCGACTTCGACCAGGGCAGCCCCGTGCACAGCTGGGAGCAGCGTCTCGAGCCCGCCCAGCTGCGGGAGGCCTTTGCCGAGATCGGCGGGGTGACCCGTATCGACGTGCTCAGCACCACCGGCTCCGGCCGGGTGCGCCAGGCCCGGGTGCTGGGCCCCGCCGGCACCAAAGTGGTGACCGGGTCCGAGCTGCGCTCCCGCCTGCGCCTGCGCAGCACCCAGGTGCGCTTTGAGGTGCTGGCCCCCGAGGTGGCCATGGTGCCCCCGTCCGCACCGCCCCTGCCAGCGGGCGACCAGGTTCCCGAAGACAGCGCGACTGGCGCCCCGGGGCAGGCAACCCCTGCCCCGCTTCCCTCTCCGGCTCCCCTGCAGGTGCCCCAGCCCTCCCTGCTGGCCATCGGCCGCGGCTTCGGCCATGGTGTGGGCATGAGTCAGTGGGGCGCCCTGGGGATGGCCCAGAAGGGCGACACCTATGAGCGAATCCTCCAGCACTACTACCGGGGAACCGCCCTGCGTTCCTACCCCGCCCTGCCCTGAGCCCTGCCCTGAGCCCTGCCCTCCATCGCTCCAGCTGCCCGCCTGGCGCCTGCCGGTGCGGGCCCTGGCCAGTGAGCAGGCCGTGGCTGACCACGTGGCTGGTGTGCTGCAGGAGGGGATGCTTGATGGCTCGGCCTGGCCCCTCGGCCTGGCCACGGGCCGCACGATGGAGCCGGTGTATGCGGCTCTGGTGCGGCGGGTGGCGGCCCTGGAGCAGCATCAGCAGCAAGGGCTTCGCCAGCGCTGGCTCAGTTTCAACCTCGATGAGTATGTGGGCCTGGGCGCCGCCGACCCCGGCTCGTTCCATGCGGCCATGCACCGCCATCTGCTGGAGCCGCTGCAGCTCGCCCCTTCCCGGCTGCGACTGCCCGAGGGCCTTGCCGTTGATCCCCACGCAGAGGCGGAGCGCTACGGCGCGGCCCTGGGGGCGGCGGGGGGGATCGGCCTGCAGCTGCTGGGTCTGGGGCTCAATGGCCACGTGGGCTTCAATGAGCCTCCTGCTGCGGCAGAAAGCCTCTGCCACTGTCTGCACCTCAGCGCCGCCACCCGCCGCCAGAACGCGGCGGCGTTCGGCGGCGATCCGGCGGCTGTGCCCGCCCGGGCCATCACCCTGGGGCTGGCGGAGATCCTGGCCGCAAGGCGCATCCTGCTGGTGGTGACGGGGGCGGCCAAGGCGCCGGTGCTGCGGGCGCTGCTGCGCCAGCGCGCCACTGCCGAATTGCCCGCCAGCTGGCTGCAGGGCCATCCGCAGGTGGAGGTGATTGCCGACCGGGCCGCGTTGGCCCTGGCCCTGGCGGAGCAGCCGGCCTAGGTCTCCAGGGCCTCCAACAGGGCATCCTCCGCCTCCAGATTGGCCGTCACCGAGCGCACGTCGTCGAGCTCTTCCAGGGCATCCAGCAGCTTCAGGCAACGCCTGAGCTGGTCGGCATCCTCCAGCCGGCAGCCGGTCCCGGCGATCCAGCGGTGCTCCCACTCCAGCACCGAGAAGCCCGCACGCCGCAGCCCATCCTGCAGGGACTCCAGCTGGGCGAAGGGGGCGAACACCTCGGCACTGCCCTCGTTGAGCAGGTCGTAGCGGAGCACCTCCACCGCTCCGCTCCCATCGCCTGTCTCCGCCAGGGGCAGCAGGGCCTCCAGCAGGGCCTCCTCGTCGAGGGTTGGCTCGCCCCGGGAGGGCCAGGCCACCCGGGCCACGCTGAGCTGCTCGAACAGATAGCCCACGCAGCCGGTTTCCCCCAGGTTGCCGCCGTGCTTGCTGAAGGCCAGCCGCACGTCGGCGGCGGTGCGGTTGCGGTTGTCGGTGAGGGCCTCGATCAGCACCGCCACCCCGCCGGGACCATAGCCCTCGTAGCGCACGGCCTCGAAGCTGTCCCCCGGGCCCCCCAGCTGGCCGGAGCCCTTGGCGATCGCCCGCTCGATATTGGCGTTGGGCACCCCCGCCGCCTTGGCCTTCTCAATGGCCGTGCGCAGCTGAAAGTTGCCGGCGGGGTCGCTCCCGCCCCGGGCGGCCACGGTGATCTCCCGGCCCAGCCGGGTGAACACGGCGCCGCGCTTGGCGTCGACCACCGCCTTGGTGCGTTTGATCTGGGCCCACTTGCTGTGGCCGGCCATCGGGGAGAGCGGGAGAAACGGAAGGAGAGGGTGCGCGGCCGCTGGGGGCGGGTCAGCCGGCGGCGTCGAGCACCAGCTTCGGCTGCAGCACGCCCCCTGCGGTGCGGGCCATGCCGGCCAGGTTGCCATCCGGATCGAGCACCACCACGGGACTGTCCGGGGCCAGCTCGCCCAGGGCATCCGGCAGCAGGGGCGCCCGCCCGCAGCGCCAGCCTTCCTGTTCGGCTGGGCTGAGCTGATGGCGGGCCAGGTGGCGCAGGGGCACCAGCGGATCGAGCAGGGGGGGCGGGCTGCCGCCAGGCCCCCCTGCGTCGAGGGCATCCAGGGACACCGCCTGCTCCAGGCCGAAGCCGAGGGCCTCGGTGCGCCGCAGCCGGGCCAGGGCGCCGCCGCAGCCCAGGGCTGCCCCCAGGTCACGGGCGAGGGCGCGCACGTAGGTGCCCGCCGAGCAGCGCAGCTCCAGCTCCAGCCGGCCGCTGGCCGGCTCCCAGTTCAGCAGCTCCAGGCGGTGGATGGTCACCGGCCGGGCGGCCAGCTCCAGGTTCTCGCCGCGCCGCACCCGGGCATAGGCCCGCTCGCCATCCACATGCACGGCCGACACCTGGGGTGGCACCTGCTCAATCGCCCCGCGGAACGGGGCCAGGGCCGCCTCCAGCTCGCTGGGGCTCAGGGAGGGCAGCGGCCGGCGTTCCAGCTCCTCGCCCTCGAGGTCGTCGCTGCTGGTGGTCAGGCCCAGCTGCACCACCCCCCGGTAGGCCTTGTCGCCGCCCAGATAGGGCAGCAGCCGGGTGGCGGCCCCCAGGGCGATCGGCAGCACGCCAGTGACGGCCGGATCCAGCGTGCCGCCATGGCCCACGCGTTTCAGTCCGTAGGCCCGCCGCACCCGGGCCACGCAGCCATGGGAGCTGGGGCCAGCCGGTTTGTCCAGCACCAGAAAGCCACAGGGCTGTTCAGCCATCACGCCTCGCTTCAGCTGCCATCGTGCGGTATCGCTGCCAGGCTGGCAGGGTCTCATCCCGGTGGGCGATGACCCTCAAGCAGCGCCGCGACCTGGCCTTCCTCGTGCTGGCGGGCCTGTTTCTGGGCACGATGGGCATGCTCAACATCCTCGGGCTCACCCGCTTTCTGCAGCTGGGCAGCATCGGTTCCTGGCCGATCGTGGTGGCGGTGGGGGCCCTGCCCTACCCGGTCACCTTCCTGTGCACCGACCTGATCAGTGAACTGTGGGGAGAGCAGAAGGCCTCCCAGCTGGTGTGGGTGGGGCTGCTGCTCAACGGCTGGATCGTGCTGATCCTCTGGCTGGGCGGGGTGTTGCCGGGGCTGGCCGGTGCCCCGGACGCCACATTCTTTGACGTGCGGCGCCTGGCCTTCGGGGCGGTGGGCGCTTCGATGGTGGCCTACCTGGCCGCCCAGTTCACCGACGTGCGTCTGTTCCATTTCTGGAAGCGCTTCAGCGGTGGCAAGGCCCTCTGGTTGCGCAACAACGGCTCCACCCTGGTGAGCCAGCTGGTGGACACCACCGCCGTGGTGCTGATCAGCCACTACGCCAACCACGTGCTGCCGGTGCGCAGCGACGCGCCCGTGCTGCCCCAGCTGGCCGGTTTCATTGCCAGTGGCTACCTGTTCAAGGCAGTGGCTGCCCTTGTGGACACTGTGCCGTTCTATCTGCTGGTGGGCTGGCTGCGGCGCTGGCTGGCGGTGCCCGGCATGGGGGCTGAGCTGGCCGACTGAGGGCGGCCCCGGGCTGACCCTTAAGTTGGCGCTGCATCAGTGGGCTGCCCGAGGTCATGGTCACGGCGTTCGAGCAGGCTCTGGGTGTGGAGCGCTTCCTCGCCGATGGCTTCGACCTGCGGGCCCAGCTGGCCGGCTATCTGGCGTTGGAGCCTGCCGAGCTGGAGCGGCGCCTGCCCGCCAGCACCGCCGAGCTCGCGGCCCTGCATCCCGGCAGCTTCGACCCGGACCAGGTGAGCAGCTTCTACGAGGACACCGTGGGCACCGGCCACCTGCTCGAACTGGCGGCGTGGCATCTCGGCAGCGCCGACTACATCGCTGACACCCTGCGGCTGCAGCAACGCTTTGCCCGGGGCCAGGTGCTGGATTTCGGCGGCGGCATCGGCAGCCATGCCCTGGCCGCCGCAGCCCTGCCGGATGTGGAGCGGGTGTGGTTCGTGGATCTCAATCCCCACAACCGTGCCTTCGTGGACGCCCGGGCCCAGGCTCTGGGCCTCAGCGCCAAACTGACCTGCTTCCGCGACCTGGACGATCCGGCCCTGCCCCGCCGGTTCGACACGCTGGTGTGCCTCGATGTGCTCGAGCACCTGCCCGATCCCGCCGCCCAGCTGGAGCGGTTTGCCGAGCGCATGGATGCCAGCGCGATCGCTCTGCTGAATTGGTATTTCTTCCAGGGCTTCCAGGGGGAATATCCCTTTCACCTCGACGACCCGTCCCAGGTGGAGGCCTTTTTCCGCACCCTGCAGGCGCGTTTCCTGGAGGTCTTTCACCCCTACCTGATCACCACCCGGGCCTATCGCCTCCTGGCCTGAGGCGCAGGGAGCTGGGGGCGCAAGCACAAAGCCGGCGTTGGTGGTCGCCGGCTTGCTGGGATCAGGCCGGTTGATGGCACCTGAAGCTGGGTTCAAGCCCCGAACAGGGCTGAGGTCAGCCCACCGCCACGTTGATGCGCTTGCGGCTGCGCAGACCCCGCTTGATCGTGTCGAAACTCACCACGCCGTCCACCAGGGCGAACAGGGTGTCGTCGGAGCCGCGGCCCACGTTGCTGCCGGGCAGCACCGACGTGCCGCGCTGGCGAATCAGGATGGATCCGGCGGAGACGGCTTCGCCGCCATAGGCCTTGACGCCCAGGCGCTTGGAATTCGAGTCGCGGCCGTTGCGGGTGGAACCCGTACCTTTCTTATGGGCCATGGGGTGGAGTGGGAAGGGTTGGTGTGTTGGGTTGGGAGGGGGCTCGGGGTTCAGCTGAGGGCCTTGCCGGCCACCTTGATCGATTGCACCATCACCCGGGTCAGCTCCTGACGGTGTCCGTTCTTGCGGCGGGTTTTCTTCTTGGGCCGCATCTTGTACACGATCAGCTTCGGGCCGCGGCGGTGGGCCATCACCTTCAGCTCCACCGTGGCGCCTGCCACGTAGGGCTGTCCCAGGGTTGCGGCCTTGCCGTCGTTCACCAGGAGCACGTTCTCCAGATTCACGGTGCTGTCCACATCGGCCGCCAGGCGGTCGATGTCGTAGTAGCGGTTGGGCTGCAGCCAGAACTGCTGGCCTGAGCTCTCCACGATGGCGTAGGGCCCGGGTTGGTCAGCGTTCTGGGCTGCCTTGGAGCCGGCATCTGCCGGACTGGAGGTGGTAGCTGGTGTTTGGGTCATGGCGGCAGGGCGTGGCCAGGCTGGATTGAAACGCTGATGTCGGTGTCAGGTGTGATCTCCTGAGCGGGACATGGGTCCAGAGCGGGACAAGAGCCGCGCTTGATTTGGACTTCAACGGGGTGGCCAGGGGCTGGACCGACTGCTCAAGGCTGGATCGCAGGGATCCTGGGCAGGGGTGGCAGTGGCCTTGATCCCGTTGCACTGTTGCGAAGGTGGACCGTCGCCGAACGGTCCACCTACAGGTCCATCGTCTGAACGGGGCATCGCCATGGGCTTGCATCCAATCGCCAACTGGGAGCTGGCCGGATGGTCAGAGCCCGGTGGGTCTTGCAGATGGGAGCCGTGGCGGTTGCGCCTGGCAGGGGATGGCTGGGGTGGAGGTCGTTTCGGCGGAGTGCCTCTTCGCAGTGTGAGGGAGGGTCCCGGTTGCAGCGTTGCAGGCCCATTCAGGCCTGGCGCACGTTTTGGAAGACAAACATGAATTCTCCCTTCTGGCAGCTCCTTTCGTCAACATTGGCTCAAGCCTCGGCGGATTACCCGTCGCCTCCGGCCCTCCATGCCTGAATCGGCCCTCACCATCGTTTCCCTGATCCGCAATCCCGCCCTCGAGGCTGACGTCACGCGCTGGCTCGACGGACAGCGGCGCTACCGGCTGTTGTCCTGCCCGGCGGCGGGCGACCCGTTGGCAGAACTGGAGCGGCTCAGAGACAGCTGTGATGCCCTGCTCATTGAGCAGGGCGAGCTGGTTCCTGAGGCGGCGCAGTCCCTGCAGGAGCGGGGCCTGGTGTTGCCCGCTGTGGTGATCGGCCGCGTGCTCGGCCGGGTCGACTACCACCCTGATGAGATTCACCTCCCTCCCGATCAGCTGGAACAGCTCACCTACAGCCTGGATGCGGCCATCTCCCGCTCCCTGAGCCGGGCCCTGGCGATGTCCCCGGAAGACCCGCCGCAGGGGCGCGATGAGCCGATGCCGGAGCGCTGGCGACTGGCCAACCGGCTGCAGGCCCGGCTGGGGTTGCTGGGTGTGTTCTACAAGCGCGATCCCTCACGCTTTTTGCGCAATCTTGATCCTGAGGATGCCGGAATCCTGCTGGCTTCGCTGCAGCGCACCTATCGGGATCTATTGCTCAGTTACTTCAAGGATCCTGCGGCTGCCAACCAGGCCTTGGAGAGCTTTGTGAATACCGCTTTTTTCAGTGACCTGCCCATTACCAAGACTGTTGAGATTCACATGGATCTGATTGATTCTTTTTCCAAGCAGCTTAGACTGGAGGGCCACAAGAGCGATTTTTTGCAGGATTACCGCCTTGCCCTCCTTGATGTGATGGCCCATCTCTGTGAGATGTATCGCCGCTCCGTCCCCGGCGGCGCCCCCTTGGCGCCGGTCATACAGGGGGGGTGATCAGTGCCGACGTTGAGAAGAGATCCGCCCCGAAGCCTGTTCATTCATCCACCAGCCTTGACACTTCGGTGATTCACGGAGCATCCCAGTCATGTCCCCACGCAAGACCTACATCCTCAAGCTCTATGTAGCTGGCAATACGCCCAACTCGATGCGGGCGTTGAAAACATTGCGAAATATTCTGGAGACCGAGTTTCAGGGAGTCTATGCTCTGAAAGTGATTGATGTTCTTAAGAATCCCCAGCTGGCTGAGGAAGACAAAATCTTGGCGACCCCCACCCTGGCCAAAATCCTGCCTCCACCAGTGCGGCGCATCATTGGTGATCTCAGCGACCGCGAGCGTGTTCTGATTGGCCTGGATCTTCTCTATGACGAGTTGTCGGAGGATTCTCTGTTGGCTGATGATGTGCTCGATGCGCTGACGCCATCGCCCGGTGAGCAGGGTTCCTGAGGCCTTGATGATCACGCATGACTGCTTGATACCCCGCTGCTTCTCACCCAGACGATTCAACGACCCACTTCCTGCCCCCCTCCCTGACCTGCTCCTGCGATGACCGATTTCAGTCCCCAGCCCGTTGCCATGCTGCAGGTGCAGAAGCTCCCCACCGGCATCGAGGGATTTGACGATGTCTGTCATGGCGGCTTGCCGATCGGTCGTTCCACGCTGGTTTCGGGAACATCAGGCACGGGCAAGACAGTATTTTCGCTGAATTTTTTGTATAACGGCATCCGTCAGTATAACGAGCCTGGTATTTTTGTGACTTTTGAGGAGTCGCCCCTGGATATCCTGCGGAATGCAGCCAGCTTTGGTTGGAATTTGCAGGAGATGGTGGATCAGGATAAGCTCTTTATTCTTGATGCTTCGCCTGATCCAGAGGGCCAGGATGTTGCTGGCAGTTTTGATCTTTCTGGTTTGATTGAGCGGATTAATTACGCCATTCGCAAATACAAAGCCAGGCGTGTGGCGATTGACTCCATCACCGCCGTTTTTCAGCAGTATGACGCCGTTTCCGTCGTGCGTCGGGAGATTTTTCGCCTGATCGCCAGGCTCAAGGAGATTGGTGTCACCACGGTGATGACCACTGAGCGCATAGATGAATATGGGCCGATTGCCCGCTACGGCGTTGAGGAATTCGTATCCGACAACGTGGTGATTTTGCGCAACGTGCTGGAGGGGGAGCGCCGCCGTCGCACGGTGGAGATTCTCAAGTTGCGGGGCACCACCCACATGAAGGGCGAATTCCCCTTCACGCTCGGCAGCCATGGCATGAGTGTGTTTCCGCTGGGAGCGATGCGCCTCACCCAGCGCAGTTCCAATGTGCGCCTCAGTTCCGGAGTGCCGAAATTGGACGAAATGTGCGGCGGTGGGTTCTTCAAGGATTCAATCATCCTGGCCACAGGCGCCACCGGTACGGGTAAGACCCTGCTGGTCTCCAAATTCATTGAAGATGCCTGTCGCAGCAAGGAGCGCGCCATCCTGTTTGCCTATGAGGAATCCCGGGCTCAGTTGCTGCGCAATGCCACCAGCTGGGGGATTGACTTTGAGCAGATGGAGCAGGATGGACTTCTCAAGATCATCTGCGCCTATCCCGAATCCACAGGTCTGGAAGATCACCTGCAGATCATCAAGACGGAGATCGGCCAGTTCAAGCCATCGCGGATGGCGATTGATTCACTCTCGGCCCTTGCCCGGGGCGTGAGTCATAACGCATTCAGGCAGTTTGTGATTGGTGTCACTGGCTATGCCAAGCAGGAGGAGATAGCGGGTTTCTTTACCAATACATCTGAGGAGTTCATGGGCAGTCATTCGATTACGGACTCTCATATTTCCACAATTACCGATACCATCCTGCTGCTTCAGTACGTTGAGATCCGCGGTGAGATGGCCCGAGCTCTCAATGTGTTCAAGATGCGGGGCTCCTGGCATGACAAGGGAATCCGCGAATTTGTGATCACAGGCAATGGGCCTGAGATCAAGGACTCCTTCTCCAACTTTGAGCGCATCATCTCTGGCGTGCCCCATCGGGTCACCACCGATGAGCGCAGTGAACTGGCCCGCATCGTTCGCGGTGTGGCCGATGACATCTGAGCCAACGCCACCCTGAGTGATAAAGGGCTGCCCGTCGCTTAGGTCAGGGCGGTGAGGCTGTTGTCGTAGCGCCTGCGTTCGGCCAGCAGCTGCAACTCGTCGCTGTCGGAATGCTCCAGTGGCAGGTCGAACCAGAAGGTGGTGCCCACACCGGATTCACTGGCCATCTGGATCCTGCTGCCGTGCTTGTCGAGGATCCCGCGCACGATCGACAGCCCCAGGCCGGTGCCGGCCTCGGTGTGCACGGCATTTTCAACCCTGTAGAAGCGCTCGAAGATGCGTTCCTGGTCGGCCTCCGAGATGCCGCAACCGGTGTCGGCCACTTCGATCCGTAGGCGTGGCAGGGGCGAGGTGATGGAGCAGCTGGGGCTGCCGGCCCCGCTGGCTGCCTCGGGATCGAGCGCACACAGATCGGGCCAGGGGTAGGCCCGCAGCATCAGCTTGCCGCCGGCGGGGGTGAACTTGAGCCCATTGCCCACAAGATTGTCGAACACCTGCAGCAGCAGATCCCAGTTGCCCAGGACCCGTGGCAGCTGGGGATCGGCCTCGAAGCCAAGGGTCACACCCTTTTCCTCGGCGTTGAGCCGGTAGGTGCGCAGGGTCTGCTCGATCGCCGGGGCCAGCTCAAGGGGTTCGAACTGCCATTGGCGTTCCGATTCCAGTCTCGAGAGATCCAGCACATCGTTCACCAGCCGGGTGAGCCGGTCGGTCTCCGCATTGGCGATCCCCAGGAATTCCTGTTTTTCGGCCTCACTGAGCTGGTCGCCCAGATCGTGGAGGGTTTCCACGTAGCTCTTGATGTTGAACAGGGGCGTGCGCAACTCGTGGGACACGTTGCTGATGAAGCGACTCTGGGCCGCGTTCAGTTCCACTTCGCGGGTGAGGTCCTGCACCGTCATGGCGATGCCCTTGAGGCTTTCGCCGCTGGCATCGCGTACCGCCTGGAGCACGATTCTCAGGGTGCGAGCAGGTTCACCCACGCTGCAGCGCACATCGGCATCGTCGCGCTCGCCGCTGGTCACGTTGTCGAGCGCCGACTGCAGCTCCATGGCCAGGCGCTCGGGCAGTTCGTCGATCAGCCCGTTGCCCTCCAGGTTGCGACCCTCCCAGCGGAACAGCCGGCGGGCGGTGGGGTTGGCCAGCACGATGGCTCCACCGGCATCGAGCAGCACGGCACCATCGGCCATGGTGGCGATCAGAGACTCCTGCTTCACCTGGGCCGCGGTGAGCTCTTCGATGTTGGCGGCCTTGTACACCTCCAGCTGGGCGGCCATGGTGTTGAAGCCCTGCAGCAGTTCCCCCAGTTCGCCGCCCACCGGCAGGGCGATCCGGGCCTCGAAATTGCCGCCGGCGATCTGGCGCACGCCCCGCAGCAGTTCCTTCACCGGCTGGGTGATCGTGAGCGCGTTGAATACCGAGCCCAGGATCACCAGCACCCAGATCGAGATGAACACCGCCACGGTCACCTCGCGGGTGAGGGCGGCACTGGCCAGCAGGGTTTCGTTGGGGTTGATGCCCAGAGCCAGCACCCCCAGATAGCGCCCGTCGTTCACCATCGGCACGAACACGTCGGTGACCTGGCCGTCCGGGGTGAGGTGCTGGCGCACCAGCGGGTTGTCCGGCCGGTTCTGGATGTCGCCGGGCAGCTCCAGGCGGCGGCTCAGCAGCAGCTCGCTGCTGCCGTTGTTCGAGCCGATCGGAATGCCGAGGTAGATCACCCCGTCGGGATCGGCAAAAAAGATGTAGCGCAGGCTGCGGCTGGAACGCCAGAAGCGGTCGGCCACCGAGGCCAGTTCGCGGTCGTTGCCCTCGGCCACCAGCGGCGTCACGTTGGCTGACAGCAGCAGCCCCAGGTCGCGGGCATAGCGGGTGTCGCTCATGCGGGCATCGCGCTGGATGCCGTTCAGCGCCAGGAAGGTGATGCCGGTCATCAGCAGGCTCACCACCAGGGTGGCCACCGCCAGCAGCTTGGTCTGCAGGCTGAACTCTGCCCACCACTGGGCCAGGGCCCGGCGCCAGCGGGGCAGCTGGCCGCTGGCTCCAACCGCAACTGGACCGATCGCCTCGCTGCTGCTGGTCATCGGCTGCGCACCTGGTGGCCGATGTCGCGGCGGAAGGTCATGCCCTCGAAGTGCACCTGGCCCAGGCCGGCGTAGGCCCGCTCGAAGGCACTGTCGAAGTCGGCGGCCTGGGCCACCACGGCCAGCACCCGGCCGCCGTTGCTCAGGCAGCGGCCATCCGGCTCGCGGCGGCTGCCGGCGTGGAACAGCTGCAGGCCGCCGCTGGTCTGGAGCTGGCTGCTGATCGGATCGCCCCGGCGGATCTCGCCCGGGTAGCCCTGGGCGGCGGCGATCACGCAGGCACTGCAGCCCGGCAGGATGCTCAGCTCCGGCGCCAGGTCCAGCCGCCCCCGGGCGCAGGCCAGCAACACCGCCGCCAGCTCAGGCCCCAGCAGCGGCATCAGGGTCTCGCATTCCGGGTCGCCGAAGCGGCAGTTGAACTCGATCACGCTCGGGCCGGCGTCGGTGAGCATCAGGCCGGCGTAGATCACGCCGCGGTAGTCGATGCCGCGGCTGCGCAGGGCGGCCAGGGTGGGCTCCAGCACGGAACTCCGCACCGCCTCCAGCCCGGCGGCATCCAGTAAGGGGGCAGGGGCATAGGCGCCCATGCCGCCGGTGTTCGGCCCGGTGTCCCCCTCGCCGATGCGCTTGTGGTCCTGGGCCGGGGGCAGCAGCACCAGCCGCTCCCCATCGCTGAGGGCAAACACCGACACCTCCGGTCCGTAGGTGCGCTCCTCCAGCACCAGGGAGGCGCCCTCGCCGTCGCCGAAGCGGCCGGCGAAGATCGCACGGATGGCGTCTCGGGCCTCGTCGTGGCTGTCGGCCACGGTCACCCCCTTGCCCGCCGCCAGGCCATCGGCCTTCACCACCGGCGGCTGCTCCAGCCCCTCCAGCAGGGCCAGGGCCTCGATCTCGCTGCTGGCCGCCCAGTAGCCGGAGGTGGGCACCCCGGCGGCCTGCATCAGTGCCTTGGCCCACTGCTTGCTCGCCTCCAGCCGGGCGCCGTCTGCCCCGGGGCCGAACACTGCCAGGCCAGCGCTGCGCAGCCCATCCGCCAGGCCAGCGGCCAGGGGGGCCTCGGGTCCCACCACCACCAGCTCGATGGCCAGCTCGTCACAGGCGACCCGCAGTCCCTCCTGGTCGTTCTCGGCAATCTGCAGCTGTTCACAGCCCCGCAGCTCCAGGGTGCCGCCGTTGCCCGGCGCCACCCACACCCGCTCCACCCCCGGGCAGCGGGCCAGGGCCCAGGCCAGGGCGTTCTCGCGCCCGCCGCCGCCCACCACCAGCACGCGAGCCGGCGCGGCGATCGGGTATGGGGTGATCGAGGGGGTTGCCGTCATCGAGGAGTCGGTGGACATGGACCAGCGGAAGGTGACCTGGGCGAGCGGCGGGAACGGGCCCGGCCGGGGGGAATCGCCCGACTCTTCTAGGTTGCTGTGGTGACCCGCAGCCCGCAGGACTGGGCACCGTGCTCCATCTTCCCTCCCCACTGCGGCAACTGCTGGCACCGCTGCTGCCCGCCTTGCTGCTCAGCCCCCTGGCCGGGCCGCCGGTGCTGGCTGAATCCGCGCTCGAGCAGTGCCGGGCCCTGCGCCAGCGGGGGGATCTCACGGCCCTGCGGGAACGGCAGGCCCGCCTGCAGGCGGGCCTCGCGGCCCAGCCTGACCAGGCGCAGGCCCTGGCCACCGCCGAGGCGCTGCTGGCCTGTGGCGCGTCCCAGGCGGCCCTCGCCCTGCTGGAGCGCGTCGGGCCGGTCGGGGATGACGCCCGGGAGAGCTGGCTGCTGCTGCAATGGCGGGCTGCCCATGGGGGCCTGCACCACGCCCGGGCCGTGGACGCCCTGGCCCTGCTGGCCGATGGCGATCTCAGTCGCCTGGAGACCCTGCAGCTGCCCGTGGCCGAACCGGATCGGGCTGACCGGCCTCCGCGCCAGCGGGTGGCGCTGGACCTGCTGGCCGACCATCTGGTGAGTCTGGAGGCCCATCGCCAGGCGGCCGAGGTGCTGCTGGCCAGCCGTGAACCGGGCGCGGCCACGGCAGCCCGCTGGGGCAGGGCGGTCCTGCTGGCCACCCATCTGCCACCACAGCAGCGCGACGCGATCATGGAACGGGCCCTGGAGCAGGCGGCGGCCGCCGAGGCCTGGGGGCTGGTGGCCGCCCTGCTCGACCAGCAGCTGGCCGAGGGTGTGGGCGACGAGGCCTCGCGCCGTGCCCTGGAGCGGCGCCTGCGTCTGAGTGAGCGGATGGACGATGCCTACGGTGAATGGCTGCAGCGCCGCCGCCTGGGGGACCCATCCCAGGACACCCGGGTCCTGCTCCTGGAGGAGCAGTTGCGATCGCCCCACCAGGACGGCGGCCACGCCGCCCCCCTGCAGCCCACTCCTTTCCCGCAGCCATGACCACTGCCTACCAGCTTGGACCGCTCCTCTATGAAGGGAAGGCCAAGCGCGTTCACGCCACCGATCAGCCAGACGTGGTGGCCGTGCAGTACAAGGACGACGCCACGGCCTTCAACGCGCTGAAGAAGGCCAGCCTGGCCGGCAAGGGATCGCTCAACTGCCAGATCTCCGCCCTGCTGTTCGAGGCCCTGGAGCGGGCAGGTGTCGCCACCCATTACCTCGGCCTGGCCGAGGCGGATCTGTCCAGCACCTGGATGCTGGCCCGGGGGGTGCGGGTGATTCCGGTGGAGGTGGTGATCCGCAATGTGGCGGCGGGCAGCCTCTGCAAGCAGTTGCCGGTGGAGCCCGGCACGCCCCTGGAACCACCCCTGCTTGACCTCTATTACAAGGACGATGCCTACGGGGACCCCCTGCTCACCGATGCCCGGCTGGAACGCCTGGGCCTGCTCACCCCGGGGCAGCGCCAGCAGCTGGAGCACCTGGCCCTGCGGGTGAACGGCGTGCTGGTTCCCCTGTTCCAGGGCGTGGGCCTGCGTCTGGTGGATTTCAAGATCGAGCTTGGGCTGGCGGCGGATGGCCGGATGCTGGTGGCCGACGAGATCAGTCCGGACACCTGCCGTCTCTGGGATGGGGCCGTGAGCGACAGCCAGGACCGGATCCTGGACAAGGATCGCTTCCGCCAGGACCTCGGCGGTGTTGTGGAGGCCTATGGGGAGGTTCTCAAACGGCTCCAGGGGGTCTGTCCCCAACCCAGGGTCTACCGGTAAGGTTTGACCCAAATTGCGGCCCAGCCGCGCTGAACGGGACGTTATGGCCGGCTTGCTGGGTTCCAAGGCAGTTCTGCCGCTGAGGGCAGTTCTGCCCCTGCTGGGAACCGTGATGCTGGCCGCCCCTGCCGTGCGGGCGCAGGACCAGCCCGCTGGCCAGCAACCCACTGGCCAGGAGCAGCCCCGACCGGCTGGTCCCGCCAGCTCCCCTCCGGCCTTCGAGATCCCCGCTTCCCAGCAGGTGGATGGGCCCGGCAGCTTGCCCACCCCGACACCCGCCCAGGCCCCGGCGCCGGCAGAGCCGCGGGTTCAGATCGCCGAGGTGGTGATCGAGGGCCTGGACGGCCATCCCGAGCGCGAGCGGCTGGAGCTGGCCGCCTACGCCGCCATGCGGGTAAACCCCGGCACCCGGGTCAGTCGCAGCGAACTGGAGACCGACCTGGCCGCCATCTACGCCACCGGCTGGTTCTCCGATGTGCGCATCCAGCCAGTGGATGGCCCCCTGGGGGTGCGCCTGATCGTCTCGGTGGTCCCCAACCCGGTGCTGCAGAGCGTCAGGCTGCAACCCGTTGGCGAGATCAAGCTGCCCGACCAGGTGGTTGGCGAGACCTTCGCCACCGACTACGGCAAGACCCTCAACCTCAACACCCTGCAGACGCGCATGCAGGCGTTGCAGAAGTGGTACGCGGACGAGGGCTATTCCCTGGCGAGGGTGAGTGGCCCCAGCCGGGTGAGTCCTGAGGGGGTGGTGGACCTGCTGGTGCGTGAAGGCACCGTGCAGGGGGTGGAGGTGCAGTTCATCGACAAGGACGGCGAGACCACCAACGACAAGGGCGAAACCATCCGCGGCAAGACCAAGCCCTGGGTGATCACCCGGGAGGTGTCCCTCAAGCCTGGCGATGTCTTCAACCGCCGCCAGCTTGAGGAGGACATCAAGCGCATTTATGGCACCGGCCTGTTCAGCGACGTCAAGGTCACCCTCCGACCCGTGCCGGCCCAGCCCGGCGAGGTGGTGGTGGTGCTGGGGATCGTCGAGCAGTCGAGTGGTTCAATCTCCGGCGGTGTGGGCTACAGCCAGGCCCAGGGTGTTTTCGGCCAGATCCAGCTCCAGGACAGCAATCTGCTGGGTAGGGCCTGGGACCTCGGCACCAACTTCTCGTACGGTCAGTTCGGCGGCCTCGGTGACATCACCTTCTCCGATCCTTGGATCAAGGGCGATCGCTACCGCACCTCGTTCCGGGCCCGGATGTTCTTCAGCCGGGAAGTGCCGCAGATCTTCCAGAGCGAGAACACCACCTTCGAAACCAATTTGCAGAGTTTCAACGGTGCCGATTTCGACCTGGTCACCAACACCCCCCGCAATATTGGTGGCGACGATCTGTTGGTGCGCACCAATTTCGATACGGTTGCGATTCAGCGCCTGGGGGCCAACGTCCAGTTCGTGAGGCCTCTCAACGGCGGTGATCCCTTCCGCAAGGCGCCCTGGCGGATGATCCTGGCCTTCGGCGGCCAGGAGGTCACTCCAATGGACTACTCGGGCAGCAAGTTTTCCAAGGCTGTTGTCGGCGCCAACAAGTCTCCGGATGTGGTCCCAAGTCGCCAGGTGATCTGCCTGGCTTACAACTGCGCCACTGAAAATCAGCTGTTGAGTGCCCGCCTCGGGGCCACCTACAGCACCCTCAATGATCCCCGCAACCCCACCAGCGGCAACTTCCTCAGCCTCGGCACCGAACAGTTCTTCTCCGTGGGCAGCGACTCGCCCACCTTCAACCGGGTGCGGGCCAGCTACACCCACTTCATCCCCGTGAACTGGCTGAAGGTGTACAAGGGCTGCCGACCGGGCCCGGGTGAGGCCAGCGATTGCAAACAGGCGCTTGCTTTCCAAGTGTCCGCCGGCACGATGATTGGCGATGAGATTCCCCCCTATGAGGCCTTCTGCCTGGGTGGAGGAAACTCAGTGCGCGGCTATGCCAACTGCGATCTTGGCGTGGGCAAGAGTTTTGGTGAATTCACGATCGAGTATCGGTTCCCGATCTTCAGCATCATCAGCGGTGAGATCTTCTTTGATATGGGCACAACCTTCGGCAGCCAGTCTGGAATTCCCGGCAATCCTGGAGGTCTGCTCGGCAAGAAGGGCGAGGGCTTCTCGCCCGGTATCGGCCTGATTGTCACCACGCCGGTGGGGCCGTTGCGCCTGGAAGTGGCAACGGAGGACTTCACCTCCGAGTGGCGCTTCAACCTCGGTGTGGGCTGGAAGTTCTAGTGGTTGACTGGCCAGCGGACTACAGCTCCGGCTGGACTCTGGCCGGCAGCGCGGAGATTGAGGGGGTCGGTCTGCACAGTGGAGCCAGGTCCAGGGTGCGCCTGGCACCGGCCTCCCGACCGGGATTCTGGGTCGGTTGGCTCGATGCTGCCGATGCACCCCTCCAGCGCCTGGTGCCGGGCCAGGTGTGTGAGACCACCCTCTGCACCGCTCTCAACCTGGGCGGGCGTCGCCTGGCGACCGTGGAACATCTCCTGGCCGCGCTCGCTGGCACTGGCCTCACCCAGGCGGCCATCTGGGTGGACGGCCCTGAGCTGCCGCTGCTGGATGGCTCCGCCCTGCCCTGGGTGCATCTGATCGCTGAGGCGGGGTTGCGGCCCCTTGGCCCGCGGGCTGCCGCTCCGCGCCTGGATCGTCCGCTCACCCTGCAGGACGGCAGCAGTTTTGTCACGGCGCTTCCCGCCGCTGGCCTCCACCTTGGCGCGGCCATCGACTTCGAGCAGCCGGCGATCGGCCGGCAGGTTCTGGCCCTGCCCCTCTCCCCCCGCACCTTTGTGGCTGAGATTGCCCCGGCGCGCACTTTCGGCCTGCTCTCCCAGGTGGAGCAGCTGCGGGCCGCGGGCCTGATTCGCGGCGGCGCCCTGGATAACGCCCTGGTGTGCGATGGAGAGCGCTGGCTCAACCCGCCGCTGCGGTTTGCCGACGAGCCTGTGCGCCATAAGATTCTCGATCTGCTTGGGGATCTGGCCCTGGTTGGCCTGCCCCAGGCCCAGGTGTTTGCCTACCGGGGCTCCCACCGTCTCCACACCGACCTCGCGGCGGCCCTGGAGCGGGAGCTCTCCCTACCCCCTGCCTGAATTCCCTTGCCTGATCCGTCGTCGTCTCCTGTGCTGCTGAATGCGGAGCAGATTCAAGGGCTGCTGCCCCACCGCTACCCCTTCGCACTGGTGGATCGGGTGCTGGAGCACGAGCCGGGCAAACGGGCCGTGGCCATCAAGAATGTCACTTTGAATGAGCCCCACTTTCAGGGCCATTTTCCGGGCCGGCCCCTGATGCCCGGGGTGTTGATCGTGGAGGCGATGGCCCAGGTGGGGGGGCTGATCGTCACCCAGATGCCCGATCTGCCGAAGGGTTTATTCGTGTTTGCCGGCATTGACGGTGTCCGTTTTCGCCGCCCCGTGGTGCCGGGTGACCAGCTGCTGATCAGCTGTGAACTGCTCAGCCTCAAGCGCAAGCGTTTCGGCAAGGTGCAGGCCGAAGCCACGGTGGAGGGGCAACCGGTGTGTTCCGGTGAGCTGCTGTTCTCCCTGGTGGATTGAGCCTGATGCCCTTGATCCATCCCACCGCCGTGATTGATCCCCGGGCCGAGCTGGCCGAGGGAGTGGAGGTGGGGCCCTATGCCGTGATCGGGCCGGATGTGCAGATCGGCCCGGACTGCAGCATCGGCGCGCACGTGGTGCTGGAGGGGCGGGTGCGCATGGGCCGCGGCAATCGCCTGTTCCCTGGGGCCTGCATTGGTCTGGAGCCCCAGGACCTCAAGTACACCGGTGATCCCACAGGTGTGGTGATCGGCGATGACAACACAATCCGGGAATACGTGACCGTGAACCGGGCCACCCATGGCGAGGAGAACACCCGCATCGGCCATGGAAATCTGCTGATGGCCTATGCCCATCTGGGCCACAATTGTGAGCTGGGTGATCGCATCGTGATCGCCAACGGTGTGGCGGTGGCCGGCCATGTGGTGATCGGTGACCGGGCGGTGATCGGAGGGGTGCTTGGCATCCACCAGTTCGTGCACGTCGGCACCCTGGCGATGGTGGGTGGCATGAGTCGCATTGAGCGGGATGTGCCGCCCTACTGCATCGTGGAGGGACATCCCTCGCGGGTGCGAGCCCTCAACCGCATCGGTTTACAGCGCAGCGGCTTCGGCGAACTCGATGGGGGCCTTCAGCTCGCCGACCTCAGGCGGACCTGGACGGCGATCTACCGCCAGCGCCAGCCCCTCGCCCAGGTGCTCACCCAGCTTAGGGCTGCTCCGCTGCGTGAGGCCGCTGAAACCCTGGTGGCTTTCCTGGAGGCGTCGTCCGCGCCGTCCCGCCGAGGGCCGATCCCGGGAGCGCACTGATGCTCCGCCTCCTGGTGAGCACGGGCGAGGTGTCCGGCGATCTGCAGGGATCCCTGCTGGTGGAGGCTCTCCAGCGGGAGGCCCGGCGGCGCGGGCTGGCCCTGGAGATCGTGGCCCTGGGGGGGGAGCGCATGCAGCGCGCCGGTGCCCGCTTGCTGGCCAACACCATGCGCATGGGCGCCATCGGCCTCTGGGAAGCCCTTCCCTTCCTCCTGCCCACCCTGCGCCTGCAGCGCCGCCTGCGGCGCTGGTTTGACCAGCAGGTGCCCGATGGGGTGGTGTTGATCGACTACATGGGGCCCAATGTGAACCTGGGCCTCAACCTCAAGCGCCGCTATCCCCAGGTGCCGATCACCTATTACATCGCTCCCCAGGAGTGGGCGTTCAAGTTCGGCACGGAGGGGCGCACCAACCTGATCCGGTTCACCAACCAGATCCTCGCCATCTTTCAGGAGGAGGCCCGCTACTACCGCTGTCGGGGCGCGCAGGTCACCTATGTGGGCCATCCCCTGCTGGACACCGTGGGCCAGGCCCCGGACCGGTGCACGGCCAGGCGCCAGCTCGGCCTGGACGAACGGCAGCCGGTGTTGCTGCTGATGCCGGCGTCCCGCCGCCAGGAACTGCGCTACATGCTGCCCCACATCGTTGCGGCTGCCGCTGCCTTGCAGCGTCACGACCCCAGCCTGCAGGTGGTGGTGCCTGCCGGACTCACGGGATTTGAGGGCAAGCTCGTCCAGCAGCTGCGCCAGGCCGGTGTGCGCGCCAGGGTGATTCCCGCAGCCGATGCGGATCGGCTCAAGCCTGCCCTCTGCGCGGCCGCCGATCTGGCCGTGGCCAAGTCCGGCACCGTGAATCTGGAACTGGCCCTGCGGGGAGTTCCCCAGGTGGTGGTGTACCGGGTGAGCTGGCTCACGGCCTTCGTGGCCCGCCACCTGCTGCGCTTCAGTGTGCCCCACATCTCGCCGGTGAATCTGGTGCTGGGGGAGCGGCTGGTGCCGGAACTGCTGCAGGAGGATCTGCAGCCGGAGGCCATCGTGCGCTGTGCCCTGCCCCTGCTGGCTCCCGCCAGCCCGGAGCGGGAGGCGATGCTCGATGGCTACGGGCGGCTGATGCGGGAGCTGGGGGAGCCCGGGGTCACCGACCGGGCTGCCTCGGCGATCCTCGACCAGCTGGTGGGCGCTGCCGCAGTCCCCGAGGCATCGTGAGGGCTGGCAGGCAAGGGGACGCTGTGAACGCCGCGATCGGATCGGCCATCGGAGGGATGCTGCGGCACACCCTGAGGGCGGCAGCGCTGCTGGCCCTTGTGCTGGTGCTGGTGCTGCTCCCGACGGCGCCAGCTGCCGCCGCCAGTGAGCAGGCCGTGCTGGCGGGGGGCTGTTTCTGGTGTCTGGAGCACGACCTGGAAACCTTGCCCGGGGTGATCAGTGTGGAGAGTGGCTACAGCGGCGGCCGCCTGGCGCGACCCACCTATCGCCAGGTCTCCGCCGGCGGCACCGGTCACCAGGAGAGTGTGCGGGTGCGCTTTGATCCCCAGCGGCTCAGCTATGCCTCCCTGCTGCGCTCCTACTGGCGCAACATCGATCCCCTCGATGGCGGCGGTCAGTTCTGTGATCGCGGCGATTCCTACCGGCCGGTGATCTTCACGGCCGGCACGGCCCAGCGCGAGCAGGCCCTCGCCAGCCGGGCCGCAGCGGCCCGGGAGCTGGGGCGGCCGGAGAGCGAACTGCGGGTGCGGATTCAGCAGCTCGACACCTTCTGGATCGCCGAGACCTACCACCAGGACTATGCCCGGCGCGAGCCGCTCAAGTACGGCTACTACCGCTGGGCCTGCGGTCGCGACCGCCGCCTCGACGGGCTGTGGCGCGGCCAGGCGCGCACAGGCAAGCCCTGGCAGCCGGGACCGAACCCGAAGAAATCATAAAATGTTCATTGCGAACTTTCCTGCTGATCCGTTGCGCGGGTGCAGCTCTGCCCTGTTCAGTCCCCGTTCAGCTCACTAGCCTGCTGTGTGCGCTGTGTTGATTTGGATATGTATCTGCTCACCATCCGTGACGGGCTGCACACCCGCCATATCGGTCCGTACGCCAGCCCGAAGCAGGCTGCTGATGATCTCGAGAGCCTGCTGAGCACCTGTGGTGAGCGGGCCCGCTGGCAGATCCATGAGCTGGAGACGGCGCCCTCAGCGCTCCCTATTGCCCTGGAAGCGGCCTGAACATCGTCTCTGCTGGAGCCTGCCTGGTCAGCTCTGCCGGGGATAGCCGCGCAGCAGGCCGCTCTCGATCATCAGCCCCACGCCGGCGTTGATCAGGATCAGACCGAAGGTGCCGTACCAGAACCAGGGGCCGGGGGCCTGCAGCACCTTCATCGGCAGGCCCTCGCCGGCGCTGGCCGCCAGTTCCACCCGTTTGGCCAGTTCCTCGAGGCCCTTGCGGATCACCGCCTCGCCGAACAGGCACAGCCCCGCTGGCAGTAACAGCACACCCAGCTGGGCCTTCACGTACCAGCGGATCTTCTGCACGGCCATGGCGAACGGGACGTCAGGGTGAGGGGGCCAACCTAGGCGGGGGCCCCGCCCATCACCCAGTTCACCAGGGTGCGCACGCCGTAACCAGTGGCGCCGGCGGGGTTCTCGCCCCGGCCCTTGTCGCTCCACACGGTGCCGGCGATGTCCAGGTGGGCCCAGGCCACCCCGTCGCTCACGAAGTCCTGCAGGAACAGGGCGGCGGTGATCGAACCACCGGGTCGGGGCCCGGTGTTCTTCATGTCGGCCACCGGGCTCTTCAGCCCGGCCTTGTAGGAGGGGCGCAGCGGCATGCGCCAGAGGGCCTCACCCGCGCCCCGGCAGGCCTCGTCGAGGGCCGTGGCCAGCCCATCGCTCGGCGACCACAGCCCGGCCATCTCCTCGCCCAGGGCGATCACGCAGGCGCCGGTGAGCGTCGCCAGATCCACCACCGCATCCGGCTCCAGCTTGCAGGCATACACCAGGGCATCGGCCAGGGTGAGGCGCCCTTCGGCATCGGTGTTGTTGATCTCGATCGTCTTGCCGTTGGAGGCGGTGAGGATGTCGCCGGGGTGAACGGCACTGCCGTTGATCATGTTTTCGCAGGCGGCCACGATCACGTGCACCTCCACCCCGGCGGGCCTGAGTTCGGCGATCGCCCGCGCCGCACCCAGCACAGCCGCGCTGCCGCCCATGTCGTATTTCATCATCTCGATCTGGGAGCCGGCGGTCTTGAGGTTGTAGCCGCCGGAATCGAAGGTGAGCCCCTTGCCCACCAGCGCCACCCGCCGCTGCACGGCCCCGTCCGGGCGGTAGGTGAGGTGGATGAACTTCGGCGGCAGGTCCGACCCCTGGGCCACCCCCAGGTAGGCCCCCATGCCCAGGGCCTCGCAGTCGCTGCGCTCGAGCACCTTCAGCTCGATGGCGAAGTCGCGGGCGATCGCCGCCGCCGTGTCCGCCAGGTGGGCCGGGGTGGCCACGTTGGGCGGGGCGGCCACCAGCTGGCGGGCCAGTTCCACGCCGGCGCAGCGGGCCGCCACCCCGGCCAGGCCGGCCTCGGCTCCTGCCGGCAGAGCGAGCAGGCTCAGGCATGCCGGGGTGGGCTGGTCGTCAGGTTCGCTGCGGAAGCGTTGATCCCGGTAGAGGCTCAGCCGCACCGCTTCCGCCATGGCCGCGGCCGCCTCGGCCCCATCGAGACCCTCGCAGGGCAGGGCCAGGCCGAGGTGATGGCAGCGCTGTTTGGCGGCTGCCCCAGCGGCAACGGCGGCGGCGGCCCGCAGGGCGGTGTGGTTGAAGCCGGCGGGCTCCCCCAGGCCCACCACGATCAGGTTGGCCGGACTGCCTTCAAGGCGGGCAAAGCTGACGCAGTCGCTGGGCTTGCCCTTGAAGCCGCGCTGGTCGAGCTGCTCGGCCAGAACCTCGCCGAACCGGCGACTGAGCTCCTGGCGCAGGGGATGGGTCGCCCCTTCCGGGTCCGTGGCGAAGAGGCCAACCGCCAGGGTGTCGCCGTCCCAGGCGTCGAGGGCATCGGCCAGCCCTTGCGCAATGCAGCGGAATTCCATCAACCAACCAGCCCTGGTGGGCCGCGATCGTAGCCAGCTCCGCCCGGCAGGCCGCTCAGCCGGGGTCGGAGGTGAAGGGGGTGGCCCAGCGCTGGCGGGTCTCCTTGTTGAAGGGTGGCTGCCAGCGGCGGATCAGGGCCTGCTCCAGCTGCCGGCGGGGCCGCACGGCCTGGGGCACATCCAGCCAGAAGCGGATGCTGAGCTGACAGCTGAGTGCGGCCCTGCCGATCGCTTCGCTGTAGGCGGCCAGATACTGCTTGCAGTCGTGCTCCCCTTTCCAGCGCTGGTCGGCCCGGCCGGTTTCGCCCACATAGAGCAGGAGGGGGAGCTGCTCTTTTGCTGGGGTGTCGAGCACGAAATAGAGGGCCGCCCCCTGCTGGGGCGCCTGGGGCCAGCGCCAGAAGTGCAGGGTCTGGGCCCGCAGCTCCAGCGGATTGATCGCCTGGGCGCGATCGCCTGGGCCGCCGAACAGGTCGCCCTGCTGGGCGTCCTCCTGGCTGCCGGCGAACAGGGGTGCCTGGAAGCGGGCCACGGCCTGCTGCCAGGCGAGCAGTTGCGCCCTGGCCAGGCTCAGGTCGGCCGTGGGGGACTGGCCAGACGCTCCAGCGAGGGTGCCTGCCTCGGCGAACAGGTTGCCCTGGCGCGGGCTGGAGGATGGGCTCATGGCCGTTTCGCCCCGGGGGGGAGCACCGGGCCCTGGGGCGGGGAGCCAAAGCACACCTTGCCGATCCATCCCTCCACCAGGCTGGCGGGCAGGCAGAGGCGCTGCTGCAGGTCGGCCAGATCCCGGAACGGTTGGCGGCTGCGCTCGCGCAGCAGGCGCTGCAGACGCTCGTCGTCGAGTCCCAGCTCCTGCAGCTGCCGGGCCGTTGCCCGGTTGAGGTCGAGCCGGGTCGGCGCCCCCGGGGCTGGCGCCGCTTCGCCGTACCAGCGGAACTCCAGCACCGGCAGCCATTGCTGCAGCTGGCTGTCATTGAGTTCCAGCAGCCGTTGCAGATCCTCCGCTCCGCTCAGCTGCACCCCCCCGGCCTGCAGTCGCAGCAGCAGGTCCACCTGTGATGGCGCGATCCCGGGCAGCCGCCGCCAGTCGCTGGCGCTGGCCCGGTTCACATCCAGCCGCCAGCCCAGGGTGGCGGCCAGGGCCACCTCTTCGCCCGTGCGCAGGGCACAGCCGGGATCGTGGCGCAGCCTGAGCAGCAGCAGCTCCCGCTCCACGCTGCTGGCGTGGTCATCGGCCGGCGCGGCGGCTTGGCTGGCGGCCCCGGGCGCGGCGGCGGGTTGCGGCAGCTGACCGGTGGCCCGCAACAGCTGGCGGGCCAGGGGATCCAGCCAGTGGCGCCGGGCCATCGGGAGCGGGTGCAAACCTGCGTGCAGCTGAAGTTAGCCGCCGTCCAGCTCATCGGGCCAGTCGATCAGCCCCCAGCGCACGCCGCGCAGGGCGGCGTGGGTGCGGTCGCGGGCGGGCAGTTTGCGCAGGATCCGGGCCAGGTGGGTCTTCACGGTGTCCGGGGAGAGAAACAGGCTCCGGCCGATCTCCTGGTTGCTCTCCCCCAGGGCCGCCCGCTGCAGCACCTGGCACTCCCGCTCCGTGAGCGGTTCCAGGGGGCCGCTGCCATCCGGGCAGCTGTGGAAGATCTCCCGCAGGCTGCTGTCCACATAGGCGCCGCCCCCACTCACCGCCCGCAGGGCCGCCGCCATCGTGCCGGTGCCCAGGCGTGACTGCAGCACCACGCCGTCGCAGAGGGCCTTGATCGCCCGCTCCACGGCCCGGCGGTTCGCCCTCTGGCTCACCATCAGCAGCACGTGAATCTGGGACTGCTGGTTCTTGATCTCCTCCACCAGGGTGATGGCGTTGCCCCGCTCCAGTTGATCGGAGAGCAGCACCAGGGTGGGGCGATGCCGTTGCAGGGCCTCCCGGCACTCATCGGCCGTGGTCACCGCCGCCAGCACGGGGGCACTTTCCATCGCCCGGGAGGCGAGCAGGCAGAGCAGGGCCCGGTCCCCCAGGCAGAGCACCACCCGGGCCTGGCGCAGCAGGTTGTGGCTCTCCTCGCGATATTGCTGCAGCCGGGGGAGCAGCGGCGTGTAATTCACCTTGGTCGCTTCGGTCTCATTCCTGGATGCTGTGCGGGGCCGCGGCGGCTGTCAGCGTGGCGGTGCCCTGCTGTGGGCGTATCCCCACAGGCCGTTACGTCTTTCCGCACTCGTCACCCTGGGCGCCCGAAGCCAGAATCACGGCACTGCGCATCCGGCCCGTCGCCGATGGCCTTTTTCGAATCCGACATCGTTCAGGACGAGGCCAAGCGCCTGTTCGGCGACTACCAGCAGCTGATGCAGCTGGGCAGCGAGTACGGCAAGTTCGATCGGGAGGGCAAGAAGCTCTACATCGAGCGCATGGAAGACGTGATGGAGCGCTACCGGGTGTTCATGAAGCGCTTCGAGCTCTCGGAGGACTTCCAGGCCAAGCTCACCGTGGAGCAGCTGCGCACCCAGCTGGGCCAGTTCGGCCTCACGCCGGACACGATGTTCTCGCAGATGCACCAGACCCTGGAGCGGATGAAATCCCAGCTGGACCTGGCCAGCTGAGGGGCCCGGCAGCGGCTGTCTACGATCCGCCCGCGCCTGCTCCCCTGCCGATGTCTGCCCCATTGCCGCCCTGGTTGCAGCGGGGTGTGGCCGATCTCTTCCCCGCCGGCGAGGCCGACCCGGACCAGGCCCTGGCCATCCGCCTGGCCGAGGCCGCCGCGGCGGGCCGGCCGTTGCGGATCAAGCTGGGCATCGACCCCACCGGCGCCGACATCCACCTGGGGCACTCGATCCTGTTCCGCAAGTTGCGGACCTTCCAGGACGCCGGCCACACGGCCGTGCTGATCATCGGCGACTTCACCGCCCGCATCGGCGATCCCACCGGCAAGAGCGCCACCCGGGTGCAGCTCAGTGCCGCTGCGGTGGAAGCCAATGCCGAAACCTATCTCGTGCAGCTCGGCCTGGGCCAGGATCCCGAGCGCGCCCTGCTCGACTTCCACACCCCCGGCCGCCTGGAGGTGCGCCGCAACAGCGAGTGGCTCTCGGGGCTGGATCTGCCCCAGGTGATCGACCTGCTCGGCATCAGCACCGTGGGCCAGATGCTGGCCAAGGAGGACTTCGCCAACCGCTACGGCTCCGGCACGCCCATTTCCCTGCACGAGTTCCTCTATCCCCTGCTGCAGGGTTACGACTCGGTGCAGGTGCAGGCCGATGTGGAGCTGGGCGGCACCGACCAGAAGTTCAACGTGGCCATGGGCCGCGACCTGCAGCGCCATTTCGGCCAGCGGCCCCAGTTTGGGATGCTGTTGCCGATCCTGCCCGGCCTCGACGGCGTGCAGAAGATGAGCAAGAGCCTGGGCAACACGGTGGGCCTGGGCGAGGACCCGCTCTCGATGTATTCCAGGCTGGAGAAGGTGCCCGATGCGGTGGTGGACGACTACCTCACCCTGCTCACCGACCTGGATCTGGAGGCCCTGCCGGCCAATCCCCGCGAACGCCAGAAGGCGATGGCCCTGGAGGTGACGCGCCAGCGCCATGGTGAGGCTGCGGCCCGCCAAGCCCAGGCTGATGCCGGCATGCTGGTGGGTGGCGCCAGCGGCGGCGCCGCCGCCGATGCGGAGGTGCCCGAGGCGTCGCTGGCGGCGGTGAACTTTCCTGCCAAGGCCTTTTACCTGCTCAGTGCCGTGGGGGTCTGCTCCAGCAGCAGCGAGGCCCGGCGCCAGATCCAGGGGGGTGGCGTACGCCTTGATGGCCTGAAGCTTGCCGATCCCAACCAGGAGTTCAGCGACGCCGCCCAGCTGGAGGGCAAGGTGCTGCAGGTGGGCAAGAAGACCTTCCGGCGGCTGGTCGCCAGTTGAGGCCGGGAGGCCAGTCAACCCCATTCGCCATGGGACTCGGCAGCAGTCCCGAAGCGCCAGAGCTGGGGATGCACTGTTGAATCGCTTCCGGGTGTTTCAGTGGCCACCCTTCACGATCAGATCAGCAGCCACTCCTGGCGCAGCTCGATCACACCCGGCATGAGAACCTGCCGATCAGCCACGCCGTCGCCGTTCTGGTCGGCTTCAAGCACCCCCGCATTGAAGCGCAACTCGCCCGCTACCCCACTGAACGGCTGCAGGCCCCGGTAGGTGGTCAGCCCCCGGATGACCAATCGGTCGCCGTAGCTGCCGCTGAAATCGGTGATCGTGTCAGCAGGCTGGTCCATGGCCGCCTGAGAGGGGGTGAACCTGAAGATGAATCGGTCTGCGCCGTCGCCTCCGCTCAGGATGTCACCGCCTCCGCAGCCGATCAGCCGGTCGTCGCCCCCCCAGCCGAGTAAGAAGTCTTGGGATGTGCTGCCCGCCAGCCGGTTGGCGTGATCATCTCCCGAGAGGATGCCGCTGGCGGGCAGCATGGCCCTGGAATCCACCACGGCCTCCAACTCTGCATCCAGGCTGGGCAAGGGGCCGAGTGGCGTTCCGGGCTTGGCCACCAGCTGGCGCAGCAGCGGCAGGGCGGAGCGATCAGCCAGCTGGAACGCGAGCTGGGGATTGCTCTCCGTGAAGGCCGTCCAGGCGGTCCAGCGGGTGCTGCTGATGCCACCCAGCAAGGGGTGGCAGCGCCAATCCCGGGTTTCGAAGCGCAGCTCCCTGAACTGGGGGCTCAGGTGAAACACCTGGGTGAGCGCCGTCACAGGCTGGGCGGGTACCACCGGGCCACTGCCGCTTTCCTCGCCGATGACCAGGGTGGTCACCGGTGGCCTGCAAAAACTGGAGCCCCCCTCCTCGCCGATGGCCATGGTGGTGACGATGCTGTCGCTACCACGCTGGTCAGCGTCGCGGCTGAGCGGCGGCAGGGCGTAGTTGGTGAAGGGATTGCGGATCGTCATCCTGCCGTTGCTCGTGAGGCCTCAGGTACGGCCGGAGGGGCATAACTGGAAGATGTGGGCATGATTTTAGGCTGAATGTCCGTACCGCTCAGGCTGGGCCATGGGGCAGAAGCGCATCGCCCTGCTCGGCCCGCCCGATGATCCCCAGGTGCTGGCTGTGGCCCGGGAACTGGAGCGCCGGAGTGCCGCCGTGCTGGTGGTGCCCAGCGATGCACTGGAGGCCCATCGGCCAGTGGAGCTGCATCACGGCCGGCTGGTGATCGATGGCCAGCGGCTCGATGAACTGGAGGCCTTGTATGTGCGCAGCCTGCCTTCACCCCATCCGCCCCTGGTGGAGGTTGGCGGTGAGCTGGTGCTACGGCGCGACTGGTTCGCCGGCTACATGCAGGCGCGCGAACGGTCCGGTTTTCTGATGGCGGCGCTGCTGTGCCTGGAGACTGCTGGGGCGCGGCTGGTGAATCCACCCCGGGCCGGCGCGGCCCTGCAGTCGAAGCCGCTGCAGCTGGAGCTGCTGCGGCGGCTGGGCGCGGCCCTGCCTCGCACCCTGATCAGCAACGACCCAGAGCGCATCCGCGCCTTCCATGCCACCGAGGAAGCCAGCGGTGGGGAGGTGATCTTCAAGCCGCTGCTTGGGGGAGCGATCACCCGCCTGCTTGACGGCGAGGTGTTAATGCAGCTGGAGGCGGTGCGGGCGGCGCCGGTGATCTTTCAGCAGCGCATCCATGGCGATGACATCCGCGTGGTGATGGTGGGGGATGCGCTGGTGTCGGCTGTGGCGATCCGCACCCCGCAGCCCCATCTCGATTTCCGCGACGACCCGGTGTACTCCAGCGGCGGTGCCACTTATGAGCCGGTGCTCTTGCCCGAGCCCGTGCTGGCCCTGTGCCGCGGAGCGGCGGCGGCCTGTGGCCTGGTGTTTGCGGGTATTGACCTCAAGCACACCCCCAACGGGGAGTGGCTGTTTCTGGAGCTGAACAGCAGCCCGGTCTATCTGGATGTGGAGCGCAAACTGGGCCATCCGATCAGTGAGGCGCTCGCTGATCTGCTGATCGCTTGATCGCTCCAGCACCGGTGCGGCGTGCTGGTCGATACGGCGCGCCGCTGTCGCCTGGCTAAAGCGGGGCCAGCAGCCGACGGCCGATGACCGCCACCACGTCACCGCCCCAGGCGTCGCCGGAGCTGCCCCAGGGGCGGGGGGCAGGCTTCCTGGTGACGCCGGAGATGGAGTTCCGCAAGGAAACCATCTATTTCATCGTGATCGATCGCTTCTTCAACAGCTGCCCTGGCAACGACCGGGTGGGGCGGGACGGCCTCTTTGATCCGAGCAAAAGGCAGTGGGGGCACTACTGGGGTGGGGATCTGCGGGGCGTGATCGAGAAGGCCGATTACCTGCAGGCTCTGGGCGTGAGCGCCATCTGGTTGTCGCCGCTGTTTGAGCAGGTGGATGACCTGGTGGGGGGGCACGCACCGATGCACGGCTACTGGACGCGCGATTTCAAACGTATCAATCCCCACTTCATCGCTCCGGACGACAGCACCTCCCTGACGCGATCCCGCACGCTGCACCAGCTGGTGGACACCTTCCACGGGCGAGGCATCCGCCTGATCCTCGACATTGTCTGCAACCACAGCTCGCCGGAGATCAATGGCAGCAAGGGGGTGGTGACCGACGACGGTGAACCCCTGGCCGATTTCAACAATGACAGCAACGGTTTCTATCACCACTACGGCCCAATCACTGACTGGAATGATGAGTTCCAGATGATTCATCATGAGATGATGGGGTTGGCCACTTTCAATGAGGCCAACATCGAGTTTAGGAATTATATCAAAACGGCAATCAAGGGCTGGCTGGATGTGGGCTTTGATGCCCTGCGTGTGGATACGGTGAAGCACATGCCGCTGTGGTTCTGGCAGGAGTTCGTGAGCGATCTGCGCCGCGCCCACCCCGCCACCTTCATCTTCGGTGAATACGGTTTCGGCAGCCCCTACGACGCCCGTACCCTGGCCTACGCCAACCACAGCGGCATGTCGCTGTTGGATTTCGGCCTGGCCTATGCGATCCGGGGAGCCTTTTCAGCCGGCGATTCCGGGGGGTTCCACCAGGTGGAGGCGCTGTTGAATCTGGATCACGTCTACAAGCGCTCCACGGAGCTGGTCACCTTCATCGACAACCACGACATGCCGCGGTTTCTGTCGATCAACAACTGTCATCAAGATCTGGAGCTGGCCACGATCCTGCTGCTCACCCTGCGCGGCATTCCCTGCCTTTTCTATGGCACCGAGCAGTACCTGGTGAACCACACCGAAGGCGGCCAGGATCCCTACAACCGGCCGATGATGGAAACCTGGGATCAGCACGGCACCCTGTTCCGGGCCATCCGGGTGCTGGCGGATCTGCGCCGTGAGAACCGGGCTCTGGCCTACGGCTCCCACCAGCAGAACTTCATCACCGAGGCGATCTACGGCTACACCCGCCGCTACCGGGAGTCGCGGGTGTTCACCCTGCTTAACCAGGGGGATGCCACCACGATCACGATCGAGCATCTGGACTTGCCGGATGGAGAGCACCGCTGTCTGCTGAGCGGTGAACGCGTGCAGGTGCAGGGGGGCGCGATCAGGGATCTGCCGCTGCCGGCCAAGTCGGCCCGGGTGCTGAGCGTGCTGGGGCCGGCGGTGGAGGGCACGGTGATCGTGAAGTTTCAGCTCAACAACTTCTTCACTCAGCCGGGCCAGGTGGTGGTGGTGTGTGGCGATGTGCCGGAGCTGGGCAACTGGGACCTGCGCCATGCCCCTCGGCTGGAGTACGTCAACGCCGACGCCTGGTTCAACGAGATCCCCTTTGAGGCATCCGCGGGCCGGCCGATCTGCTTCCGCTTCGTGGTGGTGTGGCAGGGGGCAGCCGACCCCTGCGATGGCGCCTGCCACGAAAACCTGCTGCCCCGCCGCTTCCTGCTGCCGCTCTCCGGCCGCGTGAAGCTGGAGCACGACTGGGAGTCGTTCTGAGCCGGGGCGCCAGCAGCCCCCTGACAACAGTCCATCCTGATTTCCTTCTCTCTCATGGCTTCATTGCACCTGCAACCCACCGATGTCGTGCTTGTGCGGCATGGCGAAACCGAATGGAGCCTGTCGGGCCAGCACACGGGCAGTACCGACATCCCCCTCACCCCCGCGGGCGAGCAGGCTGCCCGTCGCCTTGCACCCCAGCTCTCCCCCCTCCCGTTTGCTCGGGTGCTCACCAGCCCCCTGCAGAGGGCCCGCCGCACCTGCGAACTGGCCGGTTTCGCTGATCGGGCCAGGATTGAGCCCGATCTGGTGGAGTGGAACTACGGGGCCTACGAGGGCATCACCAGCGCTCAGATCCATGCCGAAGCGCCGGGCTGGCAAGTGTTCACCGATGGCTGTCCGGATGGGGAGAGTCCGGAGCAGGTGGGGCAGCGGGTGGACCGGGTGCTGGCGCAGTTGCGCGGAGGGGAGGGTCCAGCGCTGCTGTTTGCCCATGGCCACCTCCTGCGGGTGCTGGTGGCCCGCTGGATTGACCTGCCGCCGTCCGAGGGGCGCCGCTTCCTGCTGGACACCGCCACCCTGAACGTGCTCAGCCACTACCGCGGCACCCCGGCCCTGCAGTGCTGGAACGCCCCTTTGCAGTCTTGATTGCCTGTGCGGCATGCCCCGTGATAGGGTATTGGACTGCGCAAAGCGAGAGCGGAGCGCGGCTTACGGGACCCAGGGGTTCAACCGAGGATCAAGCCAAGGTGGGAGCCGACGGTGCTGTA